>ERZ1090866.67-NODE-67-length-49373-cov-37.016282_pt1 | contig 49373 bp, 72 predicted proteins | sample MGYA00478477_ERZ1090866 | MGnify/ENA primary metagenome ERZ1090866 (study PRJEB33644, sample SAMEA5815737) | chicken gut metagenome | biome: Chicken; feature: Gastrointestinal Tract; material: Caecum | place: Ireland | collected 2019-01-01 | study: A study of the... | reverse complement strand
CAACATATCCGTGACCAGGGCGCTGATCTCTTCCGCTTCGTGCAGTTCGCCTTTTTGCTGCCGCAGTTCCAGTTCTTCCTTTTCCCGCTTGGCCCGCACCAGCCTGGCCCGCTCCTGGTTGTAGTCAATGGCCGCATCCTCCGTGCCGTCCCGGCGCAAAAACTCAATATAGCGGTGTACGCAGTCAGAAAGGTTATACAGCCCCGGCCTTGCTTCCGTTAGGACCTTCTGGTCACGCAGTTGCCGCACCCGGCGTTCCGATATGTCAAGCCACTTTGCAACCACGGCGGCTGTATATAGCTTCATCCTTTTTGGCACACCCCCTTATTTTTTCGCCCCGGCGTCCCGGAAGCGAAAAAAATATTTTTGTGGCTAAACGACCGCCGGGCCTCGCCGTACCCGCAGGCGGCGCTGGCGCTGAAAGAACCTACTCCCCGGCAGCCGCCGTGCCTCATTCGTCCCCGTCCTCTTCCTCTTCCGGGTCAACATCAATGGCACCAGTCAACCTCTGCCTTGATAATTCATATTTTTTGTGTTCCAGTTCAATTCTGCGGCTCTCTGCCTCACAGGCCCGCATACTATCCAGCAGCTTGATGATACGCCCGTTTAGTTTGTTCAGTTCAGCTTCCACCTTCATGGCACGATCAAAGGGGCTGGCCTTGATGATCGTTTTCATGGCTGTTTTGAACTCTTCTTCCCCGCCTTCTGGGTCTGCTGTTGCGCCCAGGTCCAGGCCCATGCCCTCCGCCTGCTGGCGTTCCTCTGCGGTCATGGGGACTATCATGTGGACTATCTTGTCCGTGTAGTAGGCTTCCTGCTTTTCCGGGTCTGTGTACAGGTCCAGAAGGTTGGTCAAATAGGTTTTGCGAACCAGAAGCCCCTGCAATTCCTCATTCATTCTTAACAGGGTATTTCCCGGCTGCATTTCCAGTATAGCCTGGGCCTGCTCCGGGGGTATATCCTCAATGCCCACCTGGGCAAAGGCCCCGTGGGTTACGGCATTTTTATTCCCATCTTTTTGGGGCGTTCTTCCGGCGGCGTTCTGGTTGCCCGGTTGACCCCCTCTTTTTTTGGGCTTGCTTTTTAGGGCTTCCGCCCACTTGTCTTCTGATTTCCATTTGCGGATACGGCTTTCTGTGACACCTGCTGCCGTCGCCAGTTCCTTGGTAGTGATCTGGCCGTCACTGTCCAGGTATCTTTTTTTTGCTTTGTCCCGCTCTGGGTTCCGTGGCCTTGCCATGGCTCTTCACCGCCTTTCGTTTGTTTTCATTCTTTCGCCGTCCCCATTCCTGCGGAAACAGTAAAAATGACAGGCTCTGAAAACGCACGTTCAAAGCCTGTCATTTCATGGGGGCTGACTTCAAAGGCTTTTTTCACCTTTGGTTCACTCCTATTATAGCAGAAAAAACAGGCAATAGCGGGCAATCTTTATGCGCTGATCTTGAAATTTGAAATTGTGGCGTTTGCCCCAAATCGCAGGACCAGGCTTTCAATGGCTGCGTTTCTGATATTTTTACACTGCCTTTCAGAATAGTGGTTCCGTGTCGAAACCTGCTCCCATTTAAGGCCGTGCAAATAGTAGTCAGAAATAATGGCCTTGAATTTCAGTTCCAAGGCGGACACTTCCCGCAGAATTTCCGTTTTTAGGCGGTACAATTCATTTATTTTGGCGTTGTAGAAGGCTATATCCTCCTGCAATCCGTCCGGCAGGTTCAAAACCACGGTTTCCACCGGGCTTGAAATGCCGCCTTTCCCCTTTGGCATACCGTCCGGCGGCTTCGGGCCGGGCATATCGTAGTATGCTTCCAGATCGTCCAAAATCGACCTGTACAGCCGGATTTCCCCATCAATGTTGCGGTAGAATGTCAATATTTCCACCACCCTGCTGCTTTCCATTTTTGCCATGCTGTTATTTCCTCCCGTTTTTAGGTTTACGGTGAACCCTTTGAAGTCATAAGGCCGGACCGCCGCCCCCAGCGGTAAAGCCTCTTTTGTTTCAGCCCTTCGCACCTCCTTCCGCCCTGGCCTGCTGCCGGGCGTGATAGAAGATATACTGCTGGATGACACCGGCAAAGCCGCTGTACATTTCAACGGGGAACTTCCCGCCGTAAACGTCTTTGATAATCTTCTTCATCCAGGTGTCCACGGGGAAGCTGCCCATCTGGTGCAGGCTGTAAAGTTGGACGCAGGCCGCCACCTTTGCCCCCACCCCGTAAATGCTTTTCAAATAGCTTTCAGCCTCTTCCGGCTCCATGGCCGCCAGCGTGTCCAAATTGATCACGCCGTCCGCCACGTTCCGGGCCAGTGTTTTGACGTATTTGTCCCGGTATCCCAGGCCCAACTTTTCCAGGTTTGCTTCCGCCAGCGCCTGTGGGCCGGGGAAGGTGAAGAAAACCCCGCCTTCCGGCGTCCCGTGGCCCTCTCCATAGCAGGCGCACATTGTTTCAATGCTGCGCTTTATCCTGGGTATGCTGTTATTCTGGGATATAACAAAACTCACCAGGGTTTCCCACAATTCCTGCCGCAGTATGCGGATACCGCCGCCACTGTCCACTGCTGCCATCAAATAGGTGTCTTCCGGGTCTATGTGGTCTATGTAATAGCGGTAATTTGTTTCCAGGTCAAAATAGCGCCGCCACAGGTCCTTATATTCCCATTCAGTGCAGTGGAAGATCGCCGTCCGCCCCACCTGGTCCAGCACCAGGCGTTTGCCGTAGGCAACCACCTGGAACCTGCGCGGGCCTATCTCATTCATGCGGAAGCACTGCCCGGACTGGGCAATCTGCTTCACATCGAAATTGTCAACTTCAACCTTTACCATCTGGCCGTCCCCCTTATATCAATTTTCTGCCGCACATGGGGCAGTGGTGAAACACAATGGTTTCCACACAGCCGGTTCCCTGGTCCAGCACCCGGACTTTGCGCTCTTCCGGCTCATAGGCCAGCAGGTAGGTTCCTTCCATGGTGCTGATCTCCCGGTGGTGGATAGGGTGACAGAAGGCACAACCGTGCGGTTTCTCTGTCACCTGCCGTTCCACATACACCACCTGGGGCGTTTCCTGGGCTTCCTGGGCGGCCTCCTGCGGCTTGTCCCGCTCCCCGTCCTGTTCCTGTGTCTCTTCCTCTTCCGGGGCCTCCTGCGGCTCCTGGGCGGCCTCCTGCGGCTCCACAGCCTCTTCCTCTTCCACGTCCAGGTCCGGCAATTCCTCTTCCGGCTCCTGCTGCCCGCTCCCCGGCTGCTTTGGCGGCCATTCCATCTGCCCCGGTATCTGCTGGGCCGCCTCTTCCTGCTTTTTTAGCGCCTTTGCGTCACTGATCGCCAGGGTTCCGTTTTCCTTGTACAGATCATAGGCCCGCTGCTGGTATTCCGTAGACAGCCCAGACAGTTCATAAACCACGGACACGCCCACGGCGTTGGCCTTAAATGCTGCCATAAGCTGGGGGCACAGGTTGTTTTTGATCGCCTTATACCTTCCCAGTTGCGCTTCCTTTATGCCGGTGAAGTCCGCCAGGATGGAACGGGTCCGGCCTTCCAGGGCCACTTCCTTGCGCAACTCCACCACCAGGGCTTCCGTCTGCAAAGCCTCTTCCATCTTCTCCCAGTCCGTCTTTTCCCGGAAGCCATTTGCAAAAATCAGCGTCAAGCGGTCCAGAATGGCATTGACGTTGCCTTCCTTCTCTTCCTCCTGCCGGATAACGCAGGGGACAAAGCGGAACTGTTCCTGCCCTTCATCCGCCAGCGCCATGCAGGCCAGGCGGCGGCGGTGCCCGGCCTTTATGCGGTACTTGTCACCGTCCCGCCGGACCAGAAGGGGCTGCAACACGCCCACCAGGGAAATGGACTGCTTCAAATCCTCAATGTGCCCCGTATCATAGAAGTTTTCCTTTGACGGGATAAGGTCATATACATCCAGGGTCAACTGTTCCATTGTTTCAGCCTGCGGCGGCTCCTGGGGCTTCTGCTGCGCCAGCGCCCTGGACCGCTCATTCAAAAGCTGGTGAAGATCAAACTTGTTTGCCATCTTGCTTCCCTCCTTCTTCGTGTCCAATTCGGTCACATCCCCAGCATTTTCAAGTATTCTTTGACCAGTTGCAGGTAGTCCATGGACGCTGCGGACCGGCGGGAATACAGGAAAATGGGCAGACGTGCAAAGGTGCTTTCACTGACTTTCTTGGACACTCTGATTTTGGTATCAAAGACGGGATACAGGCCATCACTTTTCAGCTTTTCCGCTCCCTGGACGTGGGCTTCATTCCGCCCGTCATACTTTGTGAAAAAACACCCTCTGAACGTCAAGCGGGGGTTTAGGTCTTCCCTGGTGCTTTCAATCTGTTCCACCAGTTCCGCCAGCCCTTCCGTGGTGTTGTCATCCACTTCCAGCGGGACGATCACGTCATCACTGGCAACCAGGGCATTGATGGTGGAAATATTTATGTCCGGGGCGTTGTCAATGACGCAGAAGTCATATTGCCCCGCCACCGCCGCCAGGGCCTTTTCAAGCCTGGTCTGTTGCGGCCTGGTCTGGTCCAGCAGCACTTCCAGGTTGGCTTTTAGCAGCTTCATGTTGGCCGTGATAATATCCAGGTTTGGGAAGTCCGTGTGCTGCACCAGGCGTTTCATATCTGGCCGCCGGGCCGTCATAATCTCTTCCATGCCCTTGCGGTCTTCGCTCCTGCGCCGCAGGCCCCTGGAAGCGTCCCCCTGCTTGTCATTGTCCACCAGCAGGACCCGGAAGCCATAGACCGCCGCCAGAATGTAGGCTATTGCCACGCTGGAAATGGTCTTTGCAACCCCGCCTTTCAAGTTGATCACCGATAAAACCCGCATTTTCCGTCCGTTCATAGTGTCTTCCACCTTTCCGCCCGTTTTGCCGATAGCACAGCTTATTTTGTTTACCGCTTTTCTTCATCCGCCCACGCCAGGCGGAAGATGTATCCAATATCATTCACCCAGATATGAAGCACTGTGGGCTTGTCTTCGTCATAGCGGCGGTGCCGCTCTTCGTCATACCTGCCGTTGTCAATCCATTGTTCCTGCACTTCCCTGGTGCATTGGAAGGTAAAGCGCTGGCCGCCATAGTTCCTGTGATCTGCACGGTGGGCGGTTTCAATCTCCACCCGGTCCACATAATGGCCCTTGCCGTCCGCCCTGGGGCAGCACTCCCACCCGCTCAATGTTCCCCGGTACAGGTGCCCGTTGGTTGCCTCCCCGGTTTCCGGGTCCCAGTACATACAGCGGACTTCATCCAGCATGGCTTTGAGAATGTCCGCCGCTTCCTTGGCCTCCATCCACTCTTTGTCAAAGCCTTCCTTTGGCTCCTGGCCCCAGTTGGTGCCGTATGCCTGCATATTGTGTTGCGCCATGTTGTAGGCTCTGTCTAATACTTCATATCTGGTCATTTTCGTTACCTCCGTATCTGTTTTGTGTTCCTTGCTATGGTCTTATTATATACTTACGGAAGTATAATTGCAATAGGCACACTGCACAAAGTTACGGAAGTATATTTGTGCATTATTTATACTTCCGTAACACCCACCGGGGTGAAGATGTTACCAGCCCGCCGAAACCTCCCGGTGATCTCCTGGGGCTTCCCGCTGTTGTTAAACTCAAACAGGAACTTCACCTGCCCCGTCTTCATGCTGTGGACCGCCAGAATGTCCGTAATGACGGCCAACTTCTCCCCGCACTGGATACGGTCCCCGATCTCAAAGGGGCACCGTGCTACAAACGCCGCTTTCTGCATTTATTCTTCCTCCCGCTCGTCTTTGTGCTTCCGCCTGTTTTCGTACCGCATAACCCAGACGGCTTCCACCGCCACGCCCACGGTGATGATCACGATACCCGCCGCCAGCGCCACCACCACAGCGCCGCACAGCATCTTAATTGCCCATATAACGCCAGATAAAACTTGCATTGTCCTTTCCTCCATCAAAGGTTTTCCCAGAAGTCCGGGTCATTTCTGTGCTTCTGCCATTCCGGGTTATTCTTCATCTGGTCTATCCCATGCACCCACAAAACGGACACCGGGACAGCCACGATGACCGCCAGCAGTATGGCAACCACTATTCCTTCCATGTTTCCGCCTTCCTCTCTTCCAGGGCTGCCGCAACTTTGGGCTGTATCCTGTTGATCAGTTCCAGGTTGCGCTGCATCCAGTTGACCGCCTGCGGCTGCTGCCGGGCGGGCCCGCTGCCGGGTGCCGTCTGTTGCCGCCTGCGGCTTTTATGCCTCTTCTTTTTCGCCATGGCTTCACCGCCGCTTCCGGGGCCGGTATTTCTTCTTTGTGGCCCGCTCTTTTGCCCGCTTCCGCTGGGCGGCGTTTTTGGCCCGGTTCAGCGCCTTCTGGACCCGCTCCCGGTCCATGGTGTCTTCCTCTTCCTGGATAACTTCCAGGACTTCCACCTGGTCATGGCGGAAGGTGTACGTCATCCCGGCGTCATACTCCCCGGCCTCCCAGTCTTTGCAGAACTGGGCAAAATCGTTTTTATAGATCGTGCCCGGTTTGAACTGTTCCGCATGGTATAGGCCCATCTTCACCCTTTCGTCCGCCGCCTTGTCCCAGTTCCACAGGTGCCAGCTTTCGTGATGATCATACGCCCAGGAAGACAGGTACAGTTCCAGCCCGTTGAAGAACTGGTCTGCCTTCTGCATGGCCTTAAAATTGTTTACCGTGAAGCCTTCCCCTTTCAGTTCTTCCCGGTATGCTTCCCAGGGGCGGGGTGGTATGTTAATCTTTGCCCGCACCACTTTGGGTTTGTACTGTCCCATTTTTCCTTTTCCTTTCCAGCCGGTCCGCAATCCGCAGAATGGCTTCCATTGAATTTTTTATGTTCCTGTCAGTGTTTGCGGTGATCTTTAGGACCTCTGCAACGTCCCGCAATTCCTGTTCTATCTCCACTTCATCCGCTGGGGCGTATTCCTTCATACACGCCGGGCACACGGTTGACCCTTCCGGGATGACAGCGCCGCACAACACGCACCGTTCTGGACCCATCGGTCATTCCTCCCAGCTTTCCAGCTTTTCAATTCTCCTGGTCAAATTCTGTTCCCGCTCCATAAGGTTGAACACCTCCTGCGGTGACAGGCCCGTGGCCTCATAGGCCGCCAGCTTCCTGGTTGCCTGGGCCACCGTCACGCCCTTCCGCAGTGCCGCCTTGCTACCGTCCCGCTCTGTAAGTGTGTAGACCTTCTTCTTTTTGGCGGTCTGCTTCTGTTCCCGCTGCCGCCCGGTGTTCACCTGGGGCATGGCCCGTTTTATGTGGTTATACCCAGGGACAACGCCCTGCATGATACGGTCCATCTGCTTCATGGTTCGCCCTCCTTCAAAATTCTTCATCTTGCTGCGGGTGTATGTAGTCCAGGAAAAGACAGCACCCGTTAAATTTCACCCGGAACCGTTCCAGGTCCGCCGCTGTCATGTGCTTATGACCAAAAACACCCTTCAAATTCCGCCAGACGCCCCAGGGGACAAAACCGAAAACATCACCGACACCCACGCAGACGCCAGCTTTTGCGCCTGCTGCCCAGTGCGCTTCCAGACTGTCCCATTGGGTCTGCGTGATCACGGACTGTTTGATCTGGTCCGTGCTGGTGTATTTTGCTTCAAAGCAGATTGCCCGCCCGCCACGCAGGGTTCCCATGAAGTCCGGCTGGGCGTTGGCAATAAACCGCCCGGTGAAGGTTCCGTCCCGGCTGGTGCTGGTTACTTTGAACGGTTCCGGCATCTTCTCCACCACCGCCACGCCCCGGCTTTTGTAAAACTCACAGGCCGCCTTTATGTACCCTTCAAAGAAGCCGCCCTGGGCGTTGTTCTTCATGGCCTGCCAGCTTCGTTCTGTCCGGGGCTTTGGGTTCATCGGTTGGCCTCTCTTTCATCCAGGTACGTTGCTTCCAGGTCCGCAATATGGACCAGCAGCGCCAGCGGCGTTTTGGCCCAGGCATTGTTTAGACCCCGGCTGCCGCCCTGGAAGCGTTCATCAAAAGGCCCCATGTGCCAGTCTATTGCCACAATTTCTTCATCCGTAAGCTGGATATGGCGCATGATCAGCATAACTGACTTTTCACCGTGTCCCGCCGGGAAGCGTTCTTCTATCGTGTAGCAGGGGACCTGCTGCCACTTCCCGTTTTCATCCTTCTGGTTCCGGGTGCCTTTCTTGTAATAGTCTATTTTGCACAGATCATGCAGAAGGGCCACAATGGCTATGGTGTCATAGTCCCAGGCCGCCCCGCTCGTTTTCCGGCGCAGACGTTCAAACACGTTGAAGGAATGGACCACCAGGCCGCCTTCCTTTGCCCCGTGGTACTTTGTGGACGCCGGGGCCGTGTAGAAGTCTGTTTTTTCCAGCCAGGCCAGCAGGGAAGCCACGCCGGGCCGCTGGACCTTCTGCATGGCGCTGATAAACGCCGCTTTCACTTCCGGCAGGGTTCTTTCCTGGGTGTAGACCACTTCCAGGCCGCCAGCCTCTGGGGCCAGTTCTTTCAATCCCAGTTCCAGGGCCAGGTCAATTTCCCCCAGCATACCTTCTGACAGGCCATATTTACTGCCGATCAGAATATAACTGCACTGGGCCAGCAGGGACCGCCCCGCCGCCATGCCCTTGTCCCGCTCCGCCGGGTCATCTTCATTGACCACCTGGGTTAAATACAGGTGGGGCGTCACCGGCACAAAGCCGCAGTCCAGCGCCTTGCGGGTCAACTCCCTTGCATATTCCAGGTTTCTTTCCACTTCGCCCCTGTACGGGCTACAGATATACACCAGCTTATTGTCCATCTTTTTTCCTCCTATCTGGTTTCTTTGTTCCCTCTCCCTGCCGCTTCCGCAGTTCGTGTTCCCAGCAGGGGAACGGCTCTGACATGAAGCATTTATCACAGCAGGCGTCACAGGTTGGCTTCCCTTTGCGGTTGTAGCCGCAGGGTTTCACCTGGTCCACCGGCTTGCCGCACACGGCGCACACCATGGCCGGTTCCGGGCCGTAGAAGTATTGCCAGGACTGCGGCGGCCTTGCCATGCCGTACAGTTGCAGCGGGACCGGCTTCTGGTATTCCTTCACTGTGGAAACCTCCCAGCCCCACAGCGGCTTCCCGCTCGTTCCGGCATATCCGGCCAACTGCTGCCGGGTCAAACAAGTTGCCGCTTCCAGGTCCCGCCGATCAGCCCCAAACGTGGGCTGCACTTCCACCAGGGTTCTGATTTTGTGGACGGCGGGGCAGGTAAATTCCCCGCATACGCCCACGCCCCCGGTGACGTAGACCAGCACCCGGAACGGCTGGTGGTTGTCAGCGCACCGGGGATAAGTCTTTCTGATTTCCAGGTTGTCCCCGGATACCATCTTCCGCCACCACCGTTCATGCAGTGACAAAACAACGGTTTCCATTCTCTTTCAATCCTCCCAGCTAAAATTTTTTGCCACGTTCCGCAGAAGTTTTTCTGATCTGCGGCCCAGTTGCGAACATGTAAAGCCCCAGTCCGCTTTTGTGAATTGTTCTTTGTGGTCTGTCATAAAATGCCACAGCACCAGGATTTCCGCCGGTCCTGCTGCCCGGGCGGCCTCTTTGACCGCCGCCCGGTCTTCCTGGGTCAGCTTCACTTTGTCGGCGGCCCCGCTCTTCATCCGGCATCACCGCCCTTGCCCCAAAATCATTTTGCGGAACAGGCTTTCAAAGATAGGCACCGGGATACTGTTTCCGGCCTGCTTATACAGGGCCATGCAATACCGGCCAACTTTCTTCTGTGCGCTCCTGGCCCGCCAGAAGTCTTCATCCGTGTATCCCATAAGCCGCCAGCACTCTAATTCTGTTAAATACCTGTACCGGCCTTCCCCGCAGTCAATCACCTGGGCGGGCGTCCCATCCTGGCGGGTGGTGACGGTGTATGCAAAATCTTTGATCACCGTTGCCCGCCGTATGCCCGTGCTACCTATGGCATTGTAGACACTGGGCTGGGTTACATCATAGACCCTGGGAACCTCTTCATTGTCCAGCAGAAATTCTTCAATCCCCCGCATGGGCGTTCTGATCAGATCGTCAAAATCAAAAGGCTGTCCTTCCAGCGTTGAAACGGTGAAAACCCGTTCCCTGGCCTGCGGCAATCCAAAATCCCTTGCATCCAGGACCGCATAGGCGCTTTTATATCCCAGCAGTTCCATTTCCAGCAGATACCGTTCAAAGTTCCGCCGGTTGTAGCTGTTCAGCACGTTTTTGACGTTTTCCCATATCACATATTTTGGCCGCCACTCTCCCATGGCCTGGATAATGTGGATAGTTTCCCACATAAGGGAAGAACGGGTCCCGCTCCCCTGGTCAGCGCCACGCCCACGGTTTATGCGCCCGCCTTCCTTTGTTGCTTTCCCCTGGTGCCCCGCTATTGACATATCTTGACAGGGGCTTCCGTGTATCAAAATATCCGGCTTTAGGTTCCACCCCACAATGGACTGGGTTTTGTATGGCAATTCTTCCCGGAACATGGCGTTATAGGTCCGCACGGCCTTTTCATCAATTTCCACATAGTCAATGGACTTTGTGGGTATGTTTAGATTTCTCAAAGCCGCACGGGGGCTTCCTATCCCGCCGAACAGTTCCAGTATTTGCACCGGGCGGGTCATAGTCCATCACCGCCCAGCCGCTCTTTGATCGTCTGCGCCGCTTCCAGGACGTTCTGGGAATAGTTGGACCCCGCCAGGCCCTTGCTGAAAAAATTATCATACGCCCCAGACGGCCCCCAGCAGTAGGCGGTCAATGCTTTGTTGTAGTCCCCATCGTACCGGGCCAGCAGTTCCGCCAGATAGTCAATGCCGGTGCCTATGTTCTGGTATGGGTTCAGAATATCCGTGAAGCCCAGGCGGGCCATGCGCTCTTCATGCCATCCGGGGGCAATCTGCATATACCCCCACGCCCTCCCGCTGCTGGCGTCCCATTTGTAGCTGCTTTCCACTTCGATCATGCCCAGAACCGTGTAATAGTCCACCCCGTAGTCCCGGCAAAGGCAATATGTATATACCTGGACCACTTCCGGCAGAAGGCCGCCGGTCCGGGCATATTCCGCCGGGATTTCATAGAACGTGAACCCCGCCACGTCATCCCCGCCCCAGTCTGCTGATAAGGTGTTGAAAGGCCACTGGTAGTTTTCCGGGGCCAGGGTAGGGGAAGGGGCTGTGGTGGGTGCCTGCGTTGTCATAGGCTCCACCGTGGTGACGGTTCCGGCCTCCCATGCGTCCGGGCGGGTCCCCTCTTCCTTTGGTCCCGCTCCACCGGCTGCAATCGCCAGGACCAGGCATAAGATCAGCAGGACCACGCCGCCAGCCTGCACCGTAAGCCCCCAGCGGTGCCACCATCTTCTAAACTCCCGCTGCCTTTTTCTTGTCAATATTCTTGCGCTGCCCACCGCTTGCATTTTCCTTTTTCTCCTTTCGCCGTTTTTCTGGCTTTTTCCACATTTTCAAGTAGATATGCCAGCCCGTTTCTTCGTAGTATTCTGGTTTTATCTCGCTGATCGTATAGTCCTGGAATTGCCTTTCAAAGAAGGCCCGCCCCAGATCGTTGGACTTTGCCAGGCTTTCAATCCGCTTCCGGCTGTATTTGTGATCTGCCGGTGGGTGAAGCACCGGCCTTTCCAGGTTCCGGGAAGATGACCACCGCTTCTTCCCGTTTGGGTTTTTGGTCACATACTTGCACAGGGCTTCAATGCCGTTTTCATTCGGTTGCAGGCGGTCCGCATTGACCCACCCCAGCTTCTTCACGGTCCCCATGTACCCTTCCGGGTCTGCATCGTACTTCCGCCAGTTTATCCGCTCTGCCGTCCACATCATTTCCAGTTCATCACGGCTTTGTCCGCCGTTCATAATGACGTGGTGGTGTATGCGGGTGATCTCCTGGCTGTCTTTCTTATAGCCGTATTCTGTGACCAGGATATACTTTAGGGGCGGAAGCCCCAGTTTTTTGCGCCTGTATGCTATCCGCCGCAGGTAGTTACCCACCACCCGTTCCGCCTCCTCCACCGTCCCCGGCAGACAGTCTGTGGAATATGTACAGGTGACATGAAGGTCCCCGGCTCCAAAATTCCCGTTGCCCAGTTGGACCAGATACCGGCGGGCGTTTTTATCGTTTAGGTCCCGCTGCTTTGGCTCTGTGACCTTCTGGCGCTTCCCCCTCTTCCCTTTTGCCGCCCTTTCCGCATCGTCTGTGCGGGGGATTATATCCACTTCACGGTAGTTGCGGCAGTCTATCTTCTTTTCCCGTATGAACATAGCCAGCCCTTTCCTTGCGCCAGCTTGCAGGAAGGGGTAAACTCCCAGGGGCAGGCAGTGACCCGCTACCCCTCTTCATGTACCTGTTGGAAGGTTTATGGTGGGAAAGATAATACCCCATACAAGCCCGGAAACCGGGTATTTTCCCCGGAACTTTCACGGAAAACACTTGCATTTCTCCTGCCAACGTGGTACAATATTTGTGTAGTTTAATAGCCCGTTGGCAAAAGGCTTGACCGTGTTTCCGGCACGGTCAGCCTTTTCTTTTTTGCCCTCTGGCGGGGCGTTCCCACGCCCCGCACCAGTTATTCAGTGATCAGTTTTCTGTCTTTCAGATATAAAGCGGAACGGAACCCGATGCTCACGCTGACGCCGGAACGGGGGTAGCCCAAACTGACCGCAGCCACGCCGCCATAGGAAGTGTTGTTGAAACTCGACCCACGGAACGGCACAACCTCTTCCAGTTCGCTGTCCACATAAATGCCATCCTGCCGCTTCTCCCAGTCCGGGGGCAGGATTTCCAGATCATACAGGACCTGGGGGACCCGCTCCAAATCGTCCGCCAGCGCCACATCCTCCATGTTGCACCAGTCCCAGCGGTCCCGGACCTTGCCGGTGGTGATCACCACGCCTGCGCCGTCTGCGGACAGCTTCACCGGCCTGCCGTCTTCCGTCACAGCCTGGACCCATTCCTGGCTGGCGGCGCTGGTGTCCGTGGCCGCCGCCGCTGCGTCATTGTCTTTGATATACTGGACCGCCCCGCAGGCCAAGCGCAAGCCCTGGACCAGTTCCCAGACGTTGCCTTTTAGCCCGTAGACGCCACCTTCCGTGTGGTCATGGCTCCACGTCACCGGGTCCAGGCCGGAAAGGGTCATCCGCCCGTCATAGGTGACGCCCTTTTCTTCCGGGTGGTCATAGTCCCCGCCGCAGTCCGTGTTCCCGTGCGGCTCTGTGCCCAGTGCCCTGCTTTCTTTCAGCAGGAAGGCATATTCCTGGTTTGTCAGCAGGTGCCACCCCTTGCCCTTCTTCCGGCAGGCGCTGGCCGCATCGTCCAGGGAAATGCTGGTCCACGGCTCCCGGAACGGTAAAGAACAGGGTATGCCGTTCACGTTGGTGTTGTGGAACTGCGACACCAGAACGGCGTCCATCACTTCGCCACGCACCACAAACATGGGCGGCGCCTGGGGCGGGTCCTTCTCCCCGTTCCAGAAAAACGCCGTCATGTAGTTTGGCATACCCTGTTCATCCTTCACGATCAGTTTTCTTTTTTCAATCATTGTTCAGCCCTCCATAAAATTTTTATAATGAACCCCCGGCGGGGGTGTCATTCTCTTTCACAGCGGTGCGCCGGTTCCATAGCAGTTGCACCTGGCCCGGCTGTTGACAATATCCGGGGTCTATGTTCGCCATGCACCCATAACACACCACCCGCCAGCGTTCCCCTGCGGGGTGCTGGTATTTTTCATAGGACACATCCCTGCTTCCGCAGAAGGGGCAGGGGTCCAGCGCCAGATCACTTTCCGGCGCTGGTGTCCACACCTTCAAAGCGTTTTCCACTCTCTTTTCCTCCGTCCTGCATGATACGCCGCAAAGAACATATGAACATTTCCGGGGTCATCCGCCGCACTGCTGCCCGCATTTCCATTAGGGCAACCGCCATGCGCAGGCTGTCCGTGTTTTTCTTCCTATCCGCTTTCTTCTTCATTTCTCCACCGCCTGCATAAAGTCAAAAATGCTGATCTGTGTTTCATCTGTTTTCTGCGGCTGTTCCGGGACCTCTTCATGGTCCAGCTTCCCCACTTCATTTCCCCAGCAATCCCACCCTTCTGCCGTAGACCTGGCGAACAGTTCCAGACAGGCGGTGTCCGTGCCCATCAATTCTTTTATCTTCTCTCTGGTAATTGGTGGTTTTGCGGAATGTGGACCCAGCGGGTATTCAATCAACTGGGAAACACTGTTGTTTTTTCTGTGCGGCTTTCCTTTCACCGCCAGCAGGCAGGGTTCTGTATTGCCTCTGGTCCATCTTCCCAGGCCAAAAAACTTGCCCTTCCCGCTCCTGTTTAGCTTTATCCACTGAAAAGCTATGCTTTTATACTTGAAGCCCCAGGCGTCAATAACTTCCAGGGCTTCCCGCAACATGGGGTATGTAGTCCACAGAAAAAGGACGCAATCTTTTTCCGCCACCCCCCCCCACGGGCAGGTTTTTGATTTCTTGCAGCGTCATGGTGTTGTAGTGCTTTTCACAAGCCCCGTTGCAGTTTCTGTCCCCGTATCTCCATGGCGGGTCAGCATATATGACGCCATATTTTTTCTTTGTGCTGAAAATGTCAACCTCCATTTGTTGCCCCCTAACACGGGCCGCCTTCCGCTCCATTGAAGGCCCCAGCCGGAAATTTCCAGTCTTCCGTATAGACGCAGGATAAAGGAAAAACGCCCGTTTTAATTTGCTGTATTGCTTCCTGGTCCCAGTAAACGCAACTTTCAGCGCCTTCCATGTAGGTTTCCAGGTCCTTTTTGCTGTCCAGGGTGAAACCCAGCGTTTCTTCATCGTGTTTGACTGCTTCCACCTCTTCCGGGAACAGGTCCCGGATACCCACCCAGTGCTTTGGAAGGGAAAAAATACACATCATGCAACTGCACCTATTCCAGCCCGCCCTGTAGCATGGGTGTGGCGTGACTTTGTGCCGCCGGATAATTTCCCAAATATCCCTTTCACTGTGATCTATAACTGGCCGCCACTGGTGGACAATTCTGTGGGCTTTTTTATAAGCAAAAGTGCGGTGCAGTTCCATTTCATTCAAGTGGGACCGGGCGCTGCTTTCCCCTCTTCTTTCCCCGGAAACCACCAAAATTTTGGTGTTGGCTTTGGTCTTTTCCAGGTTGGCAGTGACAGTGCCCTGCACCTGCATTTTCAGTGCGCCGCTGCACCAGCGGCCAGACTGCGGGCTTCCTTTTGCCGGAAACTTCATCCGCTTCCCCAGCAGTTCCAGATCAGACAGACTTTGAAGGTTTCTGATCGTGCTTTCCGCCACCATCACTTTAAGGTAGGCGCTGCACCACCTGGTTGCCAGGCTTCCTGCTTTGGCCGGAAACTTCATGCGGTGCCCATATTCTTTCAGTTCTTCCAGGTCTTCTTCCGTTGCCAGGCCGTCCAGGACCTTTTCCCGCAGTTCGTCACTGCGCTTTTGCTTTTCTGACAGCGGCACAGTGACCGGGTTTCCTTCGTCATCCTCATACTGTACCGGCCAGGAAGCGCCCAGGCGGTAGACCTCACCCCAGAAGCCGTTCACCCGCCAGGACTTCCGCAACCGCACCCCCTCCGCCTCTGCAAAGGCTTCTATATATGACTGGGTGACGGGCCAGTCCATCCGTCTTTCCGGGTGTCCGCCGTCAATATCATGGTGCCACAGTTCAATTTTTTCCTTTGGTACGCCCCATTCCAGCAGTTTCAAGTATGCCGCCAGGCTGTCTTTTCCGCCGGAAAATAAAACAATGATCAGATCATAGTCTTCCAGCGGCAGAAGCCTGGGCAAATAGGTTTTCTTATCCGTGGAAGTTTTCCGTTTCCCTGGGACACGGGGGCGGAAGCGTACTTCCCGGCCATATATGTTCCGCTCTTGCCTGCCATACACCACCGGGGTGTCTTTGGTGCAATCTGCGTCTTTGATGTAACCAGTCATTCCGCCCCGCTCCCTTCCAGGAAGGTTTTGTCCGTGGTGCCCACCAGCCAGGCATCTTCCAGGACCACTTCCACCGTGCCGTCATCGTGCGTGATAACGTGCAGGGTGCCATAATAGCCCCAGACGTTGCCGTCCATGGTGTAAACAGTGACAGGGGCTTCCCCTGCCCCCTGCTGCCCCGCCGCCTGCTGCCGGTCCGCCTCTTCCGCCATGTTGACCAGGGCCAGCAATATGCCCACGATCAGCAGAAGGAAAACGCACCACCGGGCCAGCCTCTTCATAGGACCACCCCTTCCGCCAGGCGGAACTGGTCCGGCGGGACGTGGTATATGCAATTTTCGTTTCTGTCCATAGCACCCACAACCCTGGTGATCTGGCCGTCCCGGCTACACCGCAGACTGATTTCTGCAATCCTGGGGCACAAAATGTCACCGCCTGTATGTATCTTCACGATGACCGGCACCTGCTTTTTGAAGGCGTCCTGCGCCTCTTTCCACGTCATGCCTGCGCCTCCCTTCAACTGGCGGCCCGCACCGGCTCCACCGGGGCGGGCTTGTCCTTCTCTGTCACGGTGACGGTGATTTTCACCCGCTCCCGCTTTGACAGAATGGCCGCCAGCGCTTCAAAGAAGGCAGGGGCATTGAATGTTCCTTTTACTTCCATGCCCTTTTCCTCCTGCATTTGCTTACCCCGCCATGGCGTTGGCAGTCTTCCCGGCCTCCACCGCCAGGCGGCGGCCAAACTTCACGCCACGGACAAAGGCCAGCATTTCTTTTCCTTCGTCCTGGGTCAGCGTCCCCAGAAAGGCCATAACCTCTTCCGCCTCCGGCTTCACGTCCTGGGGCATCACGGTTTCCATGCGCTCTTTGTCCTTCATCCTTTTTTCACCTCCTGTGTGATCTGAACGCCTCCCGCTCCCTTTTGAACGTCTGGCGTTCTTTCTGTATCTATATTACAACGCCCAGCGTTCAAAGTCAAGCCTTTTTTTGAAATTTCTCTTGACTTTTTGAACGGTGGGCGTTATTCTATATACAGAACAGGAAAGGGGGTGTAAAAAGTGACCATCAATGAACGTATCCGCAGGCTTCGCAAAAACGTGTTGAAGCTGAACCAGCGCCAGTTTGCGCAGGACCTGGGCATGGCTCAAACTGGGGTCAGCGGAATGGAGCAGGACGGGGCCACGGTGACGGACCGGGTGATCAAATCCATCTGTATGGCCTACAATGTGAATGAAGACTGGCTGCGGACCGGGGACGGGGAAACCTTTGTGAAGGCTCCCACGTTTTCCCTTGACCAGTTCGTCCGGGAACGTGGGGCCAGTGAACTGGAATTGGAAATAATGAAGGCTTATTTTGAACTGGACCCGGAAGTCCGCAAAACGGTTCTGGACCACTTCAAAGCCAGGTTTGCAGCGGCAGCGCAGGAAGCGCCGGAACCGGCAGCCAGGGAACCTTCCGTGGAAGAACTGGAAGCAGAATATAAAAAAAGTGTCTTAAAATCTGCATCGAACACGGGACATACTGCCTTGAATACCACAGAAGGCACCGGCAGTGACGGGAAGGCTTCTGCCGGATAATGCAAAGGCCCGGCGGGCATGGTCCCGCCGGGCAGCATAAAAGAAAGAAGGTGCTATTTTGTCATTACGTTTCAGAAAAAGCGTGAAGATCGCCCCAGGCGTGAAAGTGAATGTAAATAAGAAAAGCCTGGGCGTGACGGTGGGCGGAAAGGGCGTTCACGTCACAAAGAACACCAGCGGCAGGACCACCACCAGCGTTAATTTGCCGGTGAAGGGCCTGTCCTATACGGATATTCAGACAAAAGGGAAGGCGGCCAGCGCCACCGGCGCACCCTCTCCCACTGCTGCCAATACCGGCAGCACCGCACCGCAGGCCGTGGCGGCGTCCCGCTCCACCAAACAGAAAGTGAAGGTGATTGCTGCGGCTCCCCCGGATACCTCCACCACCGTGATGGGCGTTGTGCTGATCGTGGCCGGTTTCTTTCTTTCCGGGTGGTTTATCCCGGCGGGCATCATCGTGGCCGCCCTGGGTGTCTATCTGATCTATGCCCATATCAGCTACCGGCGGCACCCGGACACGGACAAATATATTTCCGCAGACGGCCTGGCAAAGTGGCGGCAGTTGCTGGGCGTGGACGGCGGCGGGGTGTATGAACTGGGAAAGGCTTCCCTGCCGGTCCTGGTTGACTTGAAAAAGGCCGCTGCCGGTTATGCGGACCTGCTGGCGGAAGGGCCGGACCAGGACGCCGGGCGGCTCCTGCTGGACTGCCAGCAGAAAATTGTTGCTTTGTCGGAATTTGTGATCTTGCAGGGGGACAACCCCCAGAAGGACCTTGAAGAATACACGGCCCTGGTGAACGGAAGCCGGGCATAAAAAGTGCCCGTGGGGTGCTGCGAACACTCCACGGGCGGTGCAGTAATATATGATCTACCAGATACAACATACCGCTGCGGTTTTATTATAGCACAGCCGGGCGGGAAATTGAAGGCAATTAAGGTGACGCCATGAAGAAAAAATCCGAAAATACCGCCCTGCGTGTGGCCTTATACGTCCGGGTGTCCGGGAAGGAACAGGCCATCAAAGGGCTTTCCCTGGAAGCCCAGCGGGAAAGTTTAGAAGAGTACGCCAGGGAAAAAGGCTGGGTGATCGCAGGGGTCTACATTGACGCCGCAAAGACGGCCAGAAAACGCCTGGGCAAAAGAACCAACTTTCTGCGTATGCTGGAAGATGTAAAGCGTGACCGGGTGGACTTAATCCTGTTCACCCGGCTTGATCGCTGGTTCCGTTCCGTGGCCGATTATTACAAGGTTATGGAAGTGCTGGAAGCCCACGGGTGCGGGTGGATGACCACCCAGGAACAGTATGACACCAGCACCGCCAGCGGGCGGTTGTATATAAATCTGCGGCTTTCTATCGCCCAGAATGAAGCGGACCTGGACGGGGAAAGAATAGACGTGGTTTTTGACAGCAAAATCAAACACGGCACCGTTGTTTCCGGCAGTTGCCCCTTTTGGCTGCGAGTAAACGCAGAAAAGCGTCTGGAAGTCATCCCGGAAATGGCGGCCATATTGCAGGACGCCTTCAACTACTTTGAAGCCACGGTGTCCCAGCGGGCCACGGTCAAATATATTCGGGAAACTTATGGGCTGAACTGGTGTGACGCCACCTTCCGGCGTATGCTCAAAGACCCCCTGGCTATGGGGGTATATGACAGGAACGGCAGGAAAAATGACAGCTTCTGTGAAGCAGTGATCTCCCCCGCCCAGTTTGAACGGGTCCAGAAGCTGCTGGGCAATAACGCAAAGACCAGCCCTTCCGGGCGGGTGTACATCTTCACGTCAATTCTGGTCTGTGAAGAGTGCCGCCACAATCTGGCCGGGCGGCTCACCGGCGGCCATTATTATTACAGGTGCAACCAGCATTTCCAGCGGGGCCGCTGCCCGCATAAAAAAGAAATACGGGAAGAACTGGTGGAAAACTGGCTTTTTGAACACCTGGGGGAAGAACTGGACAAATACCGGCTGGAATGGGAAGTGCAGGAAGAAAAGAAGCGCCAGGCGGCTGCCTCTGTGGACCGGGCAGCCATCCGTAGGAAGCTGGCCCGCCTCAAAGACCTATACGTCAATGAACTGATCAGCATTGAAGACTATAAAAAGGACTATGACCAATACACGGCCATGCTGGAAGAAAAAGCCGTCACGGTCCCAGATCAGCGCCCAGACTTTGAAGCCGTGGAAAGGCTGCTGGCCCAGGACTTCCGGGCCATATATGACGGCCTGGAACGTGACGAAAAACGGACCCTGTGGCGGTCCGTGATCTCTGAAATTCGCATTGACAATGCCCAGCATATCACCGGCATTTCTTTTTTATAGGGTTTATTGTACTAACTTAACACAGCCTGTGGGCCGTGTTAAGTTAGTACACACAGAAAGGCCCCGGCAGGCAGTACGCTTGCCGGGGTGCTTCTATATCGCCACAAAGTAGTCCATAGCGGTCCAGCCGCCCCTGGCCTTTGCTTTCTGGACCAACTTTTCCGCTGCGGCTTCTGGTATGCTGTTTTTCAGCTTTCCGCCCTTTTCAAATTCCACCCTTAATTCCCTGCCGGTATAGTAGCCATAATCTGCCAGCGGCGTGATCTCAAAGGCTCCCCACTCTCCTGGCCGCTGCCGCAATATTTCTTCTATAAATTCCCGGACCGTGCAGGGCCGTTCCAGGCGCAGTTTGTAGCCATAGCACTGATCACCCGCCGGGCCGTAGTCATAGACAAAATCTATTTTCATTCCCATTCTCTCTTCTTTCTGTTGAACCGTTCCCGGAACCGCCCCAGGACCCATTCCTGTTCAAAGTGGTTTTCTTTTGCCACTTCATCACAGCGTTCAAAGACTTCTTGGACCAGATCGTCTATCTTCTCCATGGCTGTGTTGTACAGCTTTTCTTCCTCTATGGTCATTCCCTTTCCCACGTCATTTCCTCCCCAGTATCCCGGTGGTATCTTTCTTTTATGGCCTGCTCCACATAGGCGTTGAAGGACTGCCCCTGCTGCCGGGCGGCCTCCTGCACCCGTGCTTTCATGCCTTTGGGCAAGGCCAGTTCCCCCCGGTCATAATTGGCGTTGCGGTGTTTGTTCTTCGCCCTGGTTGCCGCCGCTCCCCTGGGGGTGGGATACGCCCCGCCGCCGTGGTCCCGCTCTGTCTTCTGTTTTTCCATAGTTGTGCGGCCTCCTTTCTTTCCGTAAGTATAACACACTTTCCCCGTTTACGGAAGTATATATTTTGCACAAAATTACGGAAGTATATTTGTGCAAAATATTTGCGGTTTCCCTATTGACTTTTTATACTTACGGAAGTATAATAGAACTATCAAAAGAACAGGGGGGCACTGAAATGAAGAAATTTGAAGTTGGAAAAGAATACAGCATGAAAAGCGTATGTGATCAGAATTGTGTCTGGACCTACACCGTGACGGCCCGCACCGCACAGACGGTCACGATCACAGACGGGCGGAAGGTCCAGAAGTGCCGCATCAACCAGAAGGTTTCTGGATACCGGGGCGCTGAAAGTATCTTCCCGCTGGGCCAGTATTCCATGGCCCCCATACTCACAGCATAACACCCGCCGGGCGGCGGGAAGAACCGCCGCCCCACCACAGAAAGGAAGGAAAAATAAAATGATGATCGCACAGGATTTCAACGGGTTTGTCGAAAAAGTCACAGAAGCAGAAAGAACCGCACTGAACACCCCCGCCGGGCAGGAATTGACCCAGAAGCTGCTGGAAATGAAGTTACAGCAGAACCCAGGGTTGACCCCAGAAGAATGGGCGGAAACAAAGTCCCAGTTTATGACCTTCATTTTTGCCATGTTCGTAAAGGAAAACCCGGAAGCCATGAAGGAACTGGGCGGCCATGTTTGGGCGGAATTGCAGAAGGCGTGAAGATCAGCGCCAGGGCGGTGGGAAGCCGCCGCCCCTCTTGCCTGGCTGCCGGGGGCATAAGTTCCGGCAGCAGTGACCGGCAGCGTCTAAAAACTGCCGGGGTGAAACTCCAACACAAAAAATACTTTCACAGGGGGTCTTCCTTATGACAATTTATGATCTTACCCAGCAGCTTCATTCCATTTCCCTGGCGGGGCATTTCAACGGTGAAAAGCGGACCGCCCGCTGGCTTCAAACTTATATACAGTCCATGTTCCGGGCTGGCGGTGACAGCCTCATTATGGAAATTGCCATGCCAGACGGGCGCTGGCTGGTTGAAATTCACAGGTGGACCGAAAACGGCCACGCCCAGTATGATTATTTCCTTCCCGAAACACGGGCGCAGGAAAAGCACCTTTATGAAAAGCTGGGGGTTGCTTCACCGCAGGCCGTATAAGCCCCAGAAAACAGAAAAAGCCCGCAGGCGGTAGTTTATCCACCTGCGGGCTTCTCTTCGTTCTTTGGGCCAATCTGGCGGCCCTGCGTGGGCGTTTACTGGGTGTCCCCCTCCTGCGCCGGGGCGGGCGTATCCTCTCCCGCCTCTTCCGGGGCCTCCACCACCACGTCCACGTCCGTGGCGGCCTCTTCTGCCTGGGCCTTGTCCATCGTGCCGATCTTCTCCCCGGCGTCATTGTACACCTTCACGGTGCCGTCCGGGTTGTCATCCAGTGCGCCATCCGGCACCTGGTCCGTGGCAATCGCCACCTTTGTGACTTCCGCAGGGCCGCCGGTGTTCACAATAACCGTGGCTGCGGGCGCTGCGGCCTGCTGTACGGGCACGGAAGGCGTGGCCTGGTTGTCTGCACCCTGGGACGCCTGGGCGGCCTCTCCGGCCTTCATAGCCTCATAGGCAGCCTGGGCAATAGCCCGCAACTGGTCTTCCGTAATATTCAGCCCGGCTTCATCCGCAATCTGCTTCAACTGTTCCACAACCTTTTCCATCTTCTCTTCCCCGGTGGAACTCTGCATGAACTCCCTGGCCCAGACAACAAACTTTGACGCCCAGGCGGCCAGATCGTTCAACTTCGTGGTCACGCTCTTGGGGACATTGGGAAAAACGTACTTGCCCAGGATAAAGGCCCCCACCATCACCGCCAGGGTAATGGCCTGCATAATGATATTGTCCATATTCTTTATACCTTCCTTTCATTTACTGGGGCAGTTTCAGAACCTGGCCGGGATAAATGGTATCATTCCCCAGCCCGTTCAACTGCTTAATTTCCTTATACCTGCTGCCGTTGCCCAGGTACTTTGCTGCGATACTCCACAGGCTTTCCCCTGCCGCCACCGTATGCGTGGCCGCCTGGGGCGCTGCGGCCCCGCTCCCGCCGCTCTGCGGGATTTTGATAACCTGGCCCACGTTGATACGGTTGGGGTTGGAAATGCCGTTGTAGGCCGCCAGGGCCTGGTAGGTGGTCCCGTACTTGGCGGCAATCCCGGAAAGGGTGTCCCCTGCCTTCACGGTGTAGGTTGTCCCGCTGGCCGTGCTGGACCCGCCAGACGTGCCGCCAGTGGTCCCTGTGGTCCCGCTCTGCGGGATTTTGATAACCTGGCCCACGTTGATACGGTTGGGGTCAGAAATGCCGTTGTAGGCCGCCAGGGCCTGGTAGGTGGTCCCATACTTGGCGGCAATCCCGGAAAGGGTGTCCCCCGCCTTCACGGTGTAGGTGGTCCCACTGGCCGTGCTGGACCCGCCAGACGTGCCGCCGGTCTGGGTGCCGGTGCTGGGCATCCCCTTTGCAGCCGCCGCAAAGTCCGGGGCTATAAAACCACGGATATACCGGCCATTGATCTGCATGGTCCGTTTGCCTACCTTGCCGCCGCTCATATTGCCTTCCGTTACCACAAAAGTGGTGGTGCCCACTTCCGTGACAATGCCGATATGATCACCGTTGCCGGTGTTGTCCCCCACGCCGTTGTCATCCCAGTCATACACGCAGGCGTCACCGATACCGGGCCGGTATGCGTCATTCTCTACCCAGATATGTTTATTCTGGGCAATCTCAACATACTTTTCAACGCCACATTCCGTGCCGGTATAGTCCGCCATGCCCGCTTTGATGTAGGCGGCGGAAGTGGTTGTGGCGCAGTGGGCGTCTTTCACCTGGACGGCATACCCACGGGCCAGCGGCTTATGGTTGTTATAGATCGCCAGGATTTCCAGGTGCTTTGCGTCACCACGGTTTGACCCCACCCATCCGTTGATAATGTCCGCCACCTTCTGGCGCAGTTCCTGTTCTGTCATGGTTGCTTTTCCTCCTTCCTGCTGGAATGTCAGTGCCTTTGCTGCTGCATAGACGTTGCGGCGGCGGGTTGCGTATTTGCCCATCACGCCGTCCGCCAGGCCAGCCGTGTGCAGCGTGTCCAGGGTCACGGGCTTTTTGGCCGCCCCGGCCACCCTTGCGGAAGCGCCAGCGCCGCCCTGGTTTTCCAGGTCCGCAAAGTAGACCAGCGCCGCCGGGTCTTCAACGCCCAGTTTTAGCCCGTGGTCAACGTAGGCGGTCACGTCCTTTTCCGCCAGCGCATCCTGGGCCGCCTTGCCCGCCGCCGTGGTCAGAAGGGCGCTGATCGCCGCTTTTTCCTGGGCGTTCACCGTGCGGGTGTTCCAGTTCGTGGCCGTGGTGATCTCACGAAAAAGGGCCGCCCCCAAAATGGAAGCCGCCCCGCTTTCCTTTTCGCAGATCGTTTTCAGCAGGGACAGCGCCCTGCCGCCGTGCCACTGAACCTTCCCCACGCTCACCGCCCCGTTGTCATTGGCGTTCACGGAACCGTAGTTCCCTTCCTGGCCGAAAATGACAGTCTGGGCAGCTTTGACCACCTGGGTTTTCAGTTTTGTGTCCACGTTCATTCCTCCTTTACTGTGAACTTATATTGCTAAAATCAGACAGGCTGCCGGGCGTGTCTGGCAGTTGCTGTTTGATCTTCAAAAGGTTTTCCGCCTTCGACTTCCAGCAATAGAAGCCTATTGCAAAGACGGAAGCGGACCCCACAAAGGCCAGCAGGGTGGAAAGTTGGTAGAAGTCTTTCCAGATCACCACCCACACGCCCAGGATAAACGCCAGAAAGTAGGTCAGTAGCACAGAAAAAACAATCACCTTTGTGGCCTGCAACTTCCTTTCCGGGTGTTCCTGTGCCTCTTTCCTGCGCCGCCTGCGGGCTGCCGCCATGCCCTTTGAATTAAGGACCATAAGGGCCGCCAGGCAGGCCACAAAGCCGCCTATAAAACCCAAAACAACGCCCATTTCTTCATCCCTCCCCTTCTTCTTCGTCTTCCGGGCGGACCACCAGGAAGCTGTTTTTTTCACAGCATTTCTGGTATAGGCCATTTATGAAGTATTTTGCCTGTTCCACCTGGCCGTTTTTGATCTTCTTTTCTTCCACATAGGCTTCATAGTCATCTAAAACCGCCAGAATGTGGTCAAACTCTTCCTTTGTGTGCCTGCGCCTGTTCATGCAACTGTTGGCAAAGTCCAGGATTTCCGCCCGCCAGCTATCAACCTTGTGCGTTTCAAAGTCTTTTGCCAGCTTGTCCACTTTGGTTACAATGTCCCTGTTTAATTGCTTCCCCAGCCAGGCCAGCAGCGTCCGGACCGGCTGGACTTTAATTCCGGGCGTTAGGTCAACCACTATTCCCAGGACTGACAGCAGCGCCAGCCCCTGTTTGACCCACTCCCACAGGGTTTTCCAGTCTACCTGTATCACGTCCCATCACCTCCCGTCTGTATATGTCATTCAGCTTGTCAGCCATCCCGTGACTGTTGAAATGCTGCAAAATGCCACGATAGGAAGCCACGGTGCGTTCCATGGCTTCCCGGTCTATTTCTCCCATGTGGTAGGCCGCAAAGACGTATTGAAGGCGCTTCACCATCTTTCTGGCCGTCTTCCGCCTTAATATCACATGGGTGGACCACACACGGAAGCCGACAAATTCAGCGCCCATGCTGGTGGGACGTATGCAGGTTTTGTTATTCAGTTGTAAATGCAGATTTTTTGCCAGGAAGTCTGCAATCTGGTTTTTCACCCGTTCCAGGTGCTTTTTACTATCGTGAAGGATGATAACGTCATCCATGTAACGTATGTAATAATGCAGGTGCAACTGGTGTTTGCAGAACTGGTCCAGTTGGTCCAGGTAAAGGTTGGCAAACATCTGGCTTGTCAGATTTCCAATAGGCAGCCCCACTTCCGCCAGCATTTCATCAAAGGCAATATCCCCTATGTCCATTCCCATGGGAAGGCCAAATTTTGTGTCTTCGCAGTTCACTATCCCTTCCAGTACCTGCAAAAGCGGTTTATCATCTATCTTCCGCCGCAGTATGTCCATTAAAATGTCATGGTCAATGCGGTAAAAATATTTGCTTATATCCAGCTTCAAATAGTAGAACTTCTGAGGTTTGCGGTCCGTCTGGCGGAACCAGTATTGCAGCCGGGCCACCGCCCGGTGGGTCCCCTTGTCCTTCCGGCAGGCGTAACTGTCGAAAATAAACTGCTTATCCAGTAATGGGTTTAACTGCCTGTATATGGCGTGTTGTGCCACCCGGTCCCGGAATTGCAGTGCCATGATCAACCTTTTCTTCGGCTCATACACAAAGAAAGAACGATACCGGCCCACCTTGTAGGTCAGCCAGATCAATTCATTTTGCAGGGTGATCAAATTCTCTTCCAGGTTTTCTGTATATCGCATTATGTCCGGGCGGTCCCTCTTCTGCTTTATGCCGTCTTTGTAGGCACAGAAAAGGTTTTCAAAATCGTATATCTTGGGATACAGATTTCTAATTCTCTTCAATGGGGATACCTCCAAACAACAAACGCCGGGCAAATCTGCGGCAGGGACCGCCCCTGCCGCAGAACGTGACAAATTCGCCGGTGCTTCCCGGCTTTCCCGCCTCATGGCGGGCCTTGCTGGCCCGCCCTGGGGCCGTACTAACTGCCTTCCCGGCAATATACATCTTCCTGCGGCCTATATAGGCCATCGGAATGGGGAAAGGCCCCTTATACCCAAATGCACGGGACACAGGCTCGTAAGCGTGTGCCTTCTGGCCTTGTTTGGGGTTAAGCGGAACGGAACCCGATGTTCACGTTGACGTTGGAACGGGGGTTGTTCAAATTGACCGCAGACACGCCGCCATTGGAAGTGTTGTTGAAACTCGACCCACGGAACGGCAGCCCGGAACGAAACTTTGACGGCCTTTCCTCAATAAAAAGGCGGCTGTTTTAGCCGCTCTTCTTACCTTTGCTGATACCGTTTATATACTTTTCATAGTTCCCGATCTGGCCGCCCAGTTGGTTGACCAGCTTTGCCCAGTTTTCGTACTTGCGGAACGGAAGGCAAGGTTTCTTCCCTGGGTACATTTCCGGGTCCGCCGCCAGGCGGATAAAGTGCCGCAAAACGTCCACTTCCGTGTCCAGTTCTCCCAGCGTGGTTTTCTTATAATGCTTGTTTTCCAGCGTGATCACCAGCCGCAGGATGGTGTACATGGACTGCCGGATTTCAGAAGCAAGGGTGTATCTTTCATACTTTGGGAAGTCTTTTAGTGCGGTGTTGCCGTACTTGATGATTTCATAGACTTTGTTTTTCATGCGGAAGTCTTCCGTCTTCCCGTTGTCCCCTATGCCGTCCAGCGGCTGCGCCGCCAGGTCTTCCGGCGTGATGTTCTGCTGTGGTTCTTCCATTGTTCACCTTCTCTATGAAAAAAGCTGGGGGACCTGCTGCCGCAGGCCCCCACAGTTTAACGGTTTACGGTTTACAGTTCCACATAAGCGGAACGGAACCCGATGTTCACGTGGACGTAAGAACGGGGGTCGCCCAAACTGACCGCAGACACGCCGCCATAGGAAGTGCCGTAGAAACTCGACCCACGGAACGGCAGCCGCTCCCCGTCATTCCGGGCGTAGAAACGATCACCGCCATAGGTGCAGCCTTCGTCCTTAAACATTCCCATGGCAATCAGCAGCTTGGGAATGTCCCCGGAAATGGTGTCCGCTTTCGCCAGGTCTTTGAACGGCAGGGACGGGTACTGTTCGCCGCTGGTGGTGTTGGTGATCGTGGTACTGATCTGCGGCGTGGCCCCGGCGGTCTTCATATCAATTTTCAGTGTTCCCGCCGTGCCCGGCGCAACCAGGCTGCCGTCTTCCGTGATCGCCTTCCATTCCGTGCTGTCCGCCGCCATGCTACAGGTGGACTTCATGGCGTTGCCACAAGGAATGATCTGGATTTCTCCGTCTTTCAGCCTCATGCCGGAAACCCACTCCCAGACGTTGCCGCACAGGTCAGCGATACCCGCCGGGCTGTGATCGTGATACCAGGTCACAGGGCCGCTGCCAGCCGCAGTTCTGCCGCCGTCATGCTGCCCGTCCACATAGCTGGTCACGCCACGTTCATGGGGCGCAGTGTAGCTTTTCCCCCAGTTGGTGTTCCCGGTGGGGATAGTTTTGTTTTTCTGGCTCCACAGGGTCAGCGCCGCAAAGACGCCGTTCTGGTTAAGGTGCCAGCCGTTCCCCTTCTTCCGGCAGGCGGCCAGGGCCGTGTCAAAGTTAATCCTTGCCCTGGGGTCCACCAGGGGCAGGGAATAGGCCCGGTCATGCTTCACGATGTTGGGGAACTTGGAAACCCAAATCACATCTTTTTCCACACTGTCCACAATCCACCATGGCAGGGTTTCATCCGTGCCGCCGGTGATAATGTCTTTATAGGTCATTTTCGGAACCGCCACCATGATGGAAGGCAGGCCCAGGTCATCAAAGATCACCTTGTTATTTGCCCCGTAGGACGCCACCGCCAGGGCCAGATCATCAAAATTCTGCATTTTTTAATCCTCCAATCCCCACAGAATAAGTGTGCAGCGCTCCATCTCAAAGGGAAGCGGCACGGGAACCATAATGGGTTCCCCCTCTTCGTTCCTCTCCCCGCTGTCCTGGTCTTCGTACCGTCTGGCAGGGATAACCACCTGCGCCGCATAGTTGCGGGCGTTTCCGCCGGTCCCCATGATAATGCCTTCGTCTTTGTCCAGGCAAATATCCAGGGTGACTTCTTCGTCCCGCTCCTTTGCGGACAGCTTCACGGTCAGTTCATCGTCACCAAAAGTGATCTTGTCTTTGGTGACAGCATAGGCCAGGTGTCTGCCCGGCGTCTTTTCCACCACGTTGATTTTAGCCATGGCGCTTGCCCTCCTTCATATTCATAATTTCTTTGCTTCTCGCAACGATCACGGCGGCGGCCTCTCTCTGTTCCGGGGTCCCCCTGCCGGTCACTCCATAGGACTGCATAACGGCCCTTTCCTGCTGCCTGCGCTCTTCGCTCTTGATCAGAATGTTAGCCACTATAAAAGCCCCCTTTCACAAAAAGTTTCAGCTTCACCTGTTTGGCGCTGCCCGAAAACGCCACCTTGAAGCCATTTTCCAGCTTTTCCGTGATCTCCACACCGTTGATAAAGCCGCCGGAAGCGGACACAATTTCCGGCTGCACGGTATAGTTGACGTTGTTCCGCTTTGTGTGCAGCGCCACGGTCTGCTGGCTGGTGTTGAACGGGTAAACCTCACTGTTGTTCAGCGTCACTTCATAGGTTTCCCCGGCCAGATCGTCCAGCTTCTGCCGGGCGTGAATGGCGGCAATCACCGCCAGGTTGGCAAGGGCGTGGGCCTCCGAAATGCCGCACTCCATGTGAAAGAAGTTGGCCGCACTCTGGGGCGTACCCTCTTGCAGCACTTCCCCTTCCACGGGAATGTGGGTAATGGTCCCGTCCGGGTTGGTCTGTTCCCTGTAACGGTCTTCATACTGCGTCACATGGTCCAGCCAGATTTTTTCTTCGTACATGGTCCTTTACACCTCCTGTTCTATGATCTTGAAAGTGAAGCGGTACAGCGCCCCTTCCCGTGCATCTTCCAGCAAAATCTTTTCGTTTTTGGTTGCCCACAACTGATTATTTTTGTTGTAAAGCTGCACTTTCTGGACGGTCACGTCTTTGGCCGCTTCCGGGGTGATCTGGATATACACAGCCACCCTTCCGTCTGCCATCCGCTCCCGGCGGATAATCGGGTGTTTTTCCGCCTTGCCGTCCACCGTCACCATGGCATAAGAAATAATGTCATCCAGCCAGGCTTTGGCGTCTTCAAATGCCTGCGGTTCCAGCATTGGTTCTTCCTCCTTTCTATAGCTTTCTGGGACTTCCGCACAGTTTCACTTTATAAGTAAACCCCGTACCCTGTACCTGGCCGGTGACTTCTGCCCCCGTACTCTGGTGGTAGATATTCCGGCCCGGCACCGTCCCGGCTATGGGCACGGCGTAGGTGCTTCCCTCTGCTGCGGTCTGCACTTCCAGGGCGGCTTCTCCTGTGCCGCCCCTGGTGCTTCTCCTGGGCCTCTCTCCGGCCTTTCCCTGGCCCGCAGGGGTATTCCTATACCCCAGGGCTTCCAGGGCCGTTTCCACCGTGATATGGGCTTCCTGGCCCCGGAAAATGATGTTGCGCCGGGGGACCGTGCCCGCCAGCGGGCTTTTGAAGATAAAGCCCGCCGCATCCGTCCCCACCACAATGGCCGTTTCTGCCACTGCGCCCACCCGGTTTCTGCGGGGGTGGGTGCCTGCGTTCAGCCTGCCGGTCATGGGCAGGCGGTATTTGAAATAGTCCGCATGGGTCTGTATGATCAGCGTTGTGCGGGTCTGGTAGACCACGCCGTCCAGCCAGGAAGAAAGGCGCTTATACATCCATATAGCATCCACCAACTGGCCGAAACTGGCCGTTATGCGGTCTTCTGTCACGTCCACCATAACCCGGAAGTGGTGCGGCTCCCCATCGTACTGGAACCACTCTTCAACCTCACTTTGCGGCCACAGGCTGCCCAGGGCGGTTTCAACGGCATATTTTGTTCCCATTTTTTTGTGGACCTTGACGCTGTTTTTCACCAGGTCCCGTTTGACTTGTAGCGGGTATGAATAACTGTACCAGTCAACGTGCATATCATAGGCCAGCACGTCCACCAGGGCTTCCGGCAGTTCGTCAAAGCGGGAATAGATCAGCACGTCATCCAGGTGCCCGCTTACGGTCAGAAGCTGGTCTGCCAGGGTGCGGGCCAGGGCCACCATTTTGGGGTCACGGGTCAGCGCACTGGGCAGGATACTGGAAAGGTCCATGCTGTATATATCATTCATCTTCTATACCCCCGTTCAGAACCTGCTGGGTTTGCAGCCTTGCAACGTGGGTTTCTGGCACAACCTCAAACGCAGGCTTTGTGATCACCACCCTTTTGACGCCTGCTGCCATTAGCATACTGTTAAGCTGGGAAGGGTTAATGTCCCGCCCCATCTTCCCGGTCTGCCACTTGATATAGTCCGCCACTGCGGCTTCCGCCGCTTCCTCCACAATCTTGCTGCTGGCCTGGCTCTGCCGGGGTATATAATAGGTCACGTCAACGTCAAAGGGGCTTTCCTCTGGTTTGGATACAGTGACTTTATCGGTCAGCGGGCGTATGTCACTGGTGTTCAGTGCGTCTTCCACTTCCTTGATCACCGCTTCCGTGGGCAGTTTCCCATCTTGAAGCAAAATTCTAATATCCACCACGCCCGGTTCCGGGGTGCTGGCCGCCACGTCCGCTATGGCCGGGGACACGCTCTTTGTGTGGTAGATATAGCCGTTGACCGGGCCAGCGGTGGAAAAACTCTCCATGCTCTCCCGCATCCGCTCATAATAGCTGGCGTCATCCTCTTCCTCTGCGCCGCCCGCCGTGCGGGTGATATTCTCCACCTTCAAAAAATAATCGTAGGCGTCTATAATCTCTTTGACCTGGCCCACCGCCAGATCATTTCCGGCCAGGCCAGGGGTCATGCACTGCCCGTTCACGTCCCCGTAGGTTTCCCCGGCTTTGATTTCCAGGTCTTCCACCGTGGCAAAAATAATATTGCCGTCAAAGTTTATCCGGGTGCCCGCCGGTACGATCACGCTTTGCGGCTGCGCCTCTGATATGTAGCAGCGGAAAACCGCCAGCGCCGGTGAAGCGGGCAGGCGTTCAATATCCTTGAAAAGTTCCGCCAGGCTGTCCAGGTATTCCCCTTCTGCATACCGTGGCACATTCTTTTTGGCCGTTTCATTGATAAGGATACGCTGCTGCACCACTATGGCCGCCATATACGCAATAAAAAGGCGTTCCGGGGACGCCGGATAAACCTTTTTCTTTTTGCCCGTCATTTCTTCGTACATCAATTCATATAGGGCAATCATGCTGTTTTCTATGGTTTCCACATCGGTTTCCACAAACTCAATATCCGGGTATTTCCGATCAGCCAACTTCCTTCACCCCTTCCAGTTCCACCACCGGGACCAATTCCCCGGTGAAGTGGTTTACCTCCACCGACACGCCCGCCAGAATGGCCCGTGGTTCGTATTTTTCGATCTGGTCATATACATTCGCCACGATCTCATTTTCAATGACGTTCAGCGGGCGGCCATAATATACGCCGCTCACGCCCAGCCCCCGCAACATGGGGACGGACCCGCAGACGCTTTCCAGAATAATGGCGATATTCTGTAAAACTTCCTGGTATCTGTTTGGCGGGTCCAGGTCCAGGTCCTTCAAAATATCGCTGTGCCCCTTCAAAATATCCACCATATCACCTCCGCCCGTACTCTTGCAGCGTCAAGTTGACTTCCGCCGCCCAGCAGTTGCCCTTATTGTCATACCGGGTCATGCCAGCGCTCATTTTCTTTGCCACCCATTTATAGCTGCCATATACCTGCGCCCCCAGCACCAGGCGTTCCGCCTGGCCGGTCCGTATCATCTGGCGCAGTTTCTGAACCTCTTTCAAAGGGTTGGTCCCCAGGAAGACGGAAAACTTCATCTTGAAGGTGATACCGTCCGGCTCTGGCCCCAGAAATTCCAGCAGGTCTTCCTGTAGGTGCCGGTCATGGGTTGCGTAATTTGCGGAAACGTCCCATTTCAGATCATCAAAGGTTTTCACCACATCGTCAGAAACAGTGAACACCAGGGAACCAAACGTGCCTATTTTCGCCATTCTTTACACCTCCCCTAAAACGTACCCGTCACCGCCTCCATCCGGCATATAGATACACAGCACCATTGTGTTGACCTTTGGGTCCCAGTCCGTGACGTAGGCGTCATGGTAGTGGTCTTCCGTCACCAGGCTGTCATTTTTATCATATTGCAGGGTTTTAACGGCCACTTTGTCCCCGCTCCTGTCCGTCTTTTTCTGGACTACATGCCGGGGGCGGGCTAAAACCTTTATGGGGGCGGAAATAATGCCGCCCAGGCTTTCAAACTTCACCCGTGCCATCCGGGTGTCCGGGTCATAAGAATGGATGACGCCCACCCGGATTATTTTTTTCAGCGCCTCCATAACCGTGTTTTGCTCTTTTTCTTTCATCAGTAGCCCTCCAGCACCTGCACCAGTTCAATATCCGTGGTGTATCCGCCTGTTAGGTTGTGCTTTGCAGAAGTCACCCGGTATTTTTTATCAAACTGCTGGAAGCCCTTCAACCGCACAATGATACCGGCCACCAGTTGGACGTTTCCCACCATCTTGAAACTGGCGGTAAACTCCTGGGCGTTCTTTTCCCGCAGGCGCTTTTTGGCAAGCCGCATGGCTTCCGCCGTGTTGCTCACCCGCTCGTTGATCTCCAACACCTGGCCGGTCCCCACGGTGCTGTCCGGGGTGTAGGTGTATTCAATGGTTTGCTTTTTGTCAGTGTTCGTATAGGACACATGGCATGAAGTATAAGCCGCATCTGTCAGCTTCGTTGCCAGCCGAAACGAAAGAATATCACTGCTGCCGTAGGTGATGGTTTTGACCGCCGGCTTTGCGTCATACTCTTCCTTGTCAAAGATCACCACGGACATTTTGGTGATTTTCAGTGCCATGCCCTCTGCGTGGCACAGGTCCTGCAAAAATCTAATGTCAGACTGCTGGACCTGTTCTTTTTTGTCATATTCCGGGTTATTGCTGCTTTCATAAAGCAGTTTCAGCCCGGCTTCATTGGCAATCTGCTGGGCTATGCGCTTTAGCGTGAACTTTTCCCAGTTCCGGGATTTCTTCATCATCCGCAACGTGGACGTGTACGGAATGGAAGTGCCCTTCAATGTGGTTTTCATGGGCGGCCCGCTCAAATCCACGCTGTCTATCTCAAAAGTGCCGCAGTCCAGCACGGCGGTTTTGCCGGTATCCTCCCAGTTCCTTTGCACCAGGGAAACCGTCACCAGTCTGGGCTTTGCGGCCACGGTGGTTTCTTCTTTGGTTTCCGTCACCGTAGTGGTGACGGTCCCGCCGGTGGTGATCTTGAACACCTGGCCGGGATATATCAAATTCGGGTTCTTTATCCCGTTTTCCTGGGCAATCTGCGGGTACTTCGTCCCGCTCCCCAGGTATCTGGCGGCTATGGCCCATAACGTATCACCACGCTTCACAACATAGTTGACCGTTTGGTTTTGCGTGACCGTCTTCTTCACCTGTTTGGTGGTCTTCACAATAACCGGCTTCACATCCAGCCAGGAACCGTTCATGTTCCTTTCCCGGTCATCGTAGGCCATCTGGAAGTCATCTGCGCTGTCTTCCTCATTGTCCGTATAACTGGCCGTAAGCAGGTGACTTGCCAGGCTCTCCGGCACGTCCACGTTTTGAAATTCCAGCCGCAATTCTACCCTGCGGGCGTCACTCATTCCAAAATCCCCCTTTGCCACGGCGGCAACTGCATATCCACTTCATCTTCCACCGCAGGGATGGTAAGAACCACCCCTGCGGGAAAAATGACAGTTGCGGCGTGTCTGACATTCGCTTTGACCAGTTTGTCCATGTGAAGGACGCTGCCCATCTGTTCATAGGCTATCTTGTCCCACATATCCCCTTGAATTGTGGTATAGGTCTTACTCATAATCGGACCGCCTTTCATCGTCTTCCTTGCGCCGCAAACTCTCTTCAAACTCCTGGACCAGCCGCCGGTTGTTCTCTTCCAGTTTGGCGTCCAGATCATCCGGGGCGTCACCGTTCACCACTATGGTGGGGCTGTTGGTCACTTGGACCGTCACACCGCCGCCACTGCCTGGCGTCTGGATGACTTCCGGGGCGCTTGCCACTTCCACCGTTTCCGGCGGCGTGGTGATCACCTGCGGCACGTTTGCTACAGAAGCGGCAGCCTGCTGGCTGCGCTCCATGATCTGCCGGGTCTGGTCTGCCGTATAGACTACCCGCCCCGGCGCATTGGTGATAAGTTCCGGGCCTTCCTCGCCAGCAATAAAGCTGTCTGGCGTGTTCGTGGTGCCCTTTGCAAAGGTTGGCAGCGTGGGAATGTTTATGCCCTTGCCGCCGACACCCGGCACCCAGTCTGGTATCTTAATGCTGTTCAGCGCCGATATAACGCCATTGATCACGCCGACAATGCCGTTGACCACGCCTTTTGCGATACCCACCAGCCCGTCCCAGGCACCTTGAAAAATATTTTTGATACCCTCCCAGGCTGCGGACCAGTTCCCAGAAAAAACGCCCTGGATAAACTGTATCAGCCCGGAAAAAATCTGGGTCACGGCAGAAATTATGCTGCCGATAGTTGAAAAAACAGTGCGGAAGATGTTCAGCACGGACGGCAAAACCGCCTGTACCGTGGTTAAAATCTGCTGTAAAATTGGAGAAATGATGTTCCAAATAGTTGAAAAAATATTTTGGACCACCGGCAGCACAGCAGACAGCACACTGGTGACAGTAGAAGCCAGCGTCTGGACCCCCTGCACGATAAACGGCAGGACTTCCGACACTATAAAGTTGAAAATTTCCTGGACAATTGGGAAAACATAGGTCTGTATAAAAGTGATGATCTCACTGATTATAGGCATTATGCCCGCTATGAAATTGCCGATCACCGGGATAATTCCGCCGATAAAATCAGCAATAGACTGGACAATCTGCATGATCACCGGGGCGGCCTGCTGTATCCCGTTCATAATTCCTGGGATAACGTCCGTGACGATCACGGCCAGCAGTTGTTCCGCCACCGGCACTATATGTTCAGTGATAAAGCCCACCAGGCTGCCAATGGCTCCCTGGACGGTCTGCACCACACTGACAAAGCCGTCAAAAACGGCAGTGCCTTTGGACCCGAAAATCTCTTCTATTTTCCCCCGGACTTCGCCCAGGTTCCCGTCTGAAAATACATTCTTGATCGCTTCCCCCGCCGCTGTGACAACGGAAACGATCTTGTCAAACACAGCCAGGCCGCCTTCTCCAAAAATGCGGCCCACAGCTTCCCGGACTTCATCAAAATGGTTCCGTAGTAGCTGCACCGCAGTGATAATGGCGGTGATAATGCCCACAACGGGCATGATCTTTCCGGCTATGCCGCCCAGGGGTCCCAGAATACTGCTTCCCAGTTTGCCCAGGGGTCCCAGGGCTGTTTTTAGTAACTTGCCTACCGGCGAAATAACAGAACCCAGCTTGCCGAAACCTTTAGAAATGACCTTCCCGATGGTTCCCAGCGGGCTTTTGGCAATCACTTTGCCCAGGCCGCCCAGGACGCTGCCCAGCTTGCCGCCCAGTAATGAAAACGGCTTTGTGATCAGCCCTACCGCTTTGGTTCCCAGGGCCGACAACGGCCCCAGCAGCTTGCCTGCTATCTTCTGCGGTATTCCGCCCAGGGCGTTGCTTACCCCGCCCAGTGCGCCTTTGATGTTGCCGAAATAGGACAATACGCCGCTTCCGGCCTTTTTCAGTATGTTGCCCAGGCCGCCGGTTGCAACTTCCGCCGCAATCGCTTTGCCCTTGAAGATTTCCAGGAAGGCTTGTACGCTCTTCACGCCGCTGCTGATCTCTAAAAAGCCCAGCTTTGCACCCAGCCCGGCCACCTTCAATGCGGCCATTCCGGCCACAACCTTGCCCACAGTCTGCACCAGTTTGGGGTTTTTCTGCGCAAACTCTGAAACCTTCGTGACCAGCACGGCCACTTTGTCCGCTACATTCCCCACAATGGGCAGAAGGTTCTGTCCCAGCACAATTCCCAGGTTGGAAATGCTGTTCTTCGCCTTCTCCATCTTGTTTTCTGTGGTGTCCGCCATGATGTTGAAGGCTGCTTCCGTGGCCCCGGTGCTGTTGATCATATCCTGCACAGAAGCGTTGAAGCCGTCCACGCCGTTTGACAGCAGGGAAACCGCCGCTTTGCCAGCCTCTGCGCTGCCGAACATATCAGCTATGGTTTTACCGCTGGCCGTGGCTTCATCTTGCAGAATTGCCAGCACGTCCGCCAGACTGGACCCGGAAGCCATCAGATCAGCAAAGCCCTTGCCGGAAGCCTCCCGCAGTGCCTTGTCCGCCGTGGTCCCGCTCTTGCCCAGTTCATTCAACATGGAATTGGCGTAGGTGGTGGTTTCCGCTGCGGCAATACCTTTGGAAGTCATTATGGCGTAGGTTGCGCCCAGTTGTTCCAGCGATACGTTGTAGGCATTGGCTGTGGGTATGATCTTGCCCATCACACTGGACAGTTCGCCCACTGTGACTTTACCTTTGTTCTGTACCTGTATCAGCATATCACTGACACTGCCCACCTTGTCCGCAGACATTCCATAGGCGTTCAAAATGGTGGTCAGAACATCCAAGGTTTGGGACGTTTCAGCAAAACCGGCCTTTGCCAGCATGGTGGAATTGGTCACGAAATTGACCGCATCGCCCGTCTTCTGGCCTGCGGAAATGGCATTGTACACATCTTCCGCAATCGCCGTGGCCGCCACGCCCGTTTTGTTGGATAGGGCCATCACCTGTTCAGATATGGTTTGCAGCGGCACGGTCTGGGTGTCCGCAATCGTGGACACCTTCGCCATGGCCGTTTCATACGCCTGGGCGGATTTCACCGGCCCTGCATAGAAGGCCGCTGCCACTGCGCCATAGGCTCCCAGGGTCCCCAGCAACTGGGTTTTGGTCTGGGAAATATTCTGTTTTATGCGGGCCTGTTCCTCGTTTATCCGTTTCAGATTTTCCTGGGACGTTTTCAGCTTTTCATAAGACTTTTGCAGCCTCTGGTTGGCGTCTTCCAGGTTGTCTGTATTTACACCGGCTTCCCGTAGCTCCTGGCCCAGTGCGTCCAGTGACTTTTCCTGTTCCTCAATTTTGGCAGTGGTCTGTTGTATCTGGCTTTTGTTTCCGTTTAACTTCTCCTTTAGCCGGTCATATTCACGCTCCGTGGCAGACAACTGGGTTTGAAGCTGTTTATATTCTTCAATGTTGCCGTCCGCTTCTGCGGTTTCCATGGCCTTTTGCAGCGCCTTTTTCTTCTGGGCCGTTTCTTGCAGTTCCGACTGTAGCCGGTCATGCTCTGCGGTCAGTGAAGACAACTTGCTTTTGTTCTTGTCAATGGCGCTGGCGGCTTTCTGGTATCCGTCAATCTTCGACTGTAGGGAATTTACCTGCTTCACGCTGGCGGCCAGGCGGTTCTGGGTTTCCACTGCACTTTTGAAGGTGCTGGCGAAATTCCCGCCCATTTTGGCGTTTAGCTTGAAAAGCAATTCATATTCCCGCTGTGACCCTGCCAACTCTCCCACCTCCCTACTTTTTCAGCTTTTTACGGTTGGCGGCATCCTCTTTTTCAACCTCATTCACGCTGCGTATCCAGCGGAAAAGACGGTCCAGGGGAAGTGCCATCCAGTAGGAAACAGGCGTATAAGAAAGTTTGGCTAACCTGTATGATTGCTTACGCAAAAAATTTGCGGGCCGCTCTGTTTTTAGTAGCCCACAGCGACTAAAAAATTTCTGGCGGCGTTCTTGATCTTCATATAGTCCCGCAGGGGCAGGCGGCGCAGTTCGTCAGAAGCGACATGGGCCGCACGGGCGGCAATCGCACACTGGAAGGCGGAAGACACTTCCGCAGACAGCACCACAATGTTGCGGGCCTGCAATTCCAGTTCCACGGCCTCCACATCCTCACCGTTTAAGTCTTCAAAGTAGAAAGTCATGGTGCTGTACTTCTTCCCCATGATCTCCACAGGCTTGTCAAACTTGTGGGTGTAGTTCATGGAATTGGCGGCACCGGCCTTTTTCTCCTGGGCCTGGGCCATATCCACAACCTTGCCCTGTTCCTCCTGGGCGGCCTCCTGCGGTTCCACGGCGGGGGCCTGCTGTTCGTTCATGTTCTGCATATCCTGGTAGTTTTCCATTGTTCATACCTCCATAAAATGATTTTTGATGGTTTTTCCGATATACAGCAAAATCCCAGCGGCACTTCTGCCGCTGGGATTTCACCATCTTACTTGCCCAGCGCCTTTCTTACGTCCTTCAAATAGTCAACGCCGTTGACCATAAAAATGAAGTTCATGGGGTCAACCTCCGTCACCTTTTTGCCATTTCTCCAAATGGCATAGTAGTAAACGGCGTGTTCACCGCTGGCCTCTGCGGGGGACGCCACAGCCGCCGTGCCGGGGCTGAACGTCTTGGGCATGGTCCGCAGAATATGTTTGACCGCCTCCTGGGTGGTCTGCCCCGTCCTGGTGTTGTGCGTCTGCTGCGCCACCCGGCAGTCCAGGTTATGGATACGGGGTTCAGACAGCTTGATTGCTGCCTCCGAAACGGTGTTAAAATTGAAAGTGCAGGTCATGGCTTCCAGGTGTCCGATCACAACGGCTTCGATGTTGCCAGCGATACCGGCGCCCTTGATCTCTTCTACCAGGTGCGCCAGTTCCGGGAACTCCACTTCACCGATACCCAGAAAGTCCACAGCGTCTTCATACACCGCATAGTTGGTTACTAACTGATCGACATTCGGCATCTTTGCTTCCTCCCTTCATTTAAGCGGTTAGGGCGGCGGTCAGATAAGAAACATCGTATTCCTCCACCCAGTCCATTTCCTGCAACGGGGAAGGCGGGGTGATGTAGATATGGAACTTCACCCGGCCCGCCATCAAAGCGGTGGTGCTGTTCTCTGTTTCCAGCATTTCCACCCTGCCGCCCAAAATCTTTTCCTCTGCGGTCAGACTGTTCAACCAGTTGTTGACGCCCTGCAAAATGGCATCCAGAACACGGCGGACCATGCGGCGGTCCACATAGTTCCAGTAGGACAGTACCACGGTACGGGCCACCCACTTGAACATCCTGGAAATACAGTAGAAATAATCCACCGGGTCCGTGCTGGCCGGGAAGGCCGCCGTATAGTTGCCCCAGGACACAAAACCGTTGTAGAAATTCAGTGCGGTAATAATGCCATTATCATTCAGATAATTGGCTTTCTGAACGTCCAGGGTCACTTCCTCACCGTTTGCCAGCACCATGCTGTCCGCCCGCAGGGTTTTGTTGGAAGCGCTCTCGCAGGGCGTTCCGTCACCCAGGCTGCCGTCATTGTCCGTTCTGGAAATGACACCGGCCAACTGTACGGAATAGCGGAAGACACGATCACCCAGCTTCACCATGGGCCAGCAGGCCAACTGGTTGGTGCTGGAAATGTTGTTCCTCTTTTTTAGCGCCGGAACGTCCGTATAGTAGTTGGCCCCGCCGCTGTCTGCGGTGGACAGGTCCACCACGGCGTCACCGCTGAAAACGCCGTTGATATTCTCCATCTTGGCAGACATAACCGCCGCCACCTCGCTGTCATGTGACCAATTCGGACACAGGATAAGGTCCGGCACAACGGTGTACTTCGGGAAAACGGCGTCAATCAGTTCCATGCCGGTGGTCTTATGCGTCGCCACATCATAGCCGCCGATCACGTCACTTTTCTTCACCTGGCTGGGGTCAACTTCCTTGTAGGTGATGGATACTTCCGCCGCCGGGTCTTCCGTGAACTCCACCACGCAGTTGGTGTTACTGTAGAACACGGTGTAGTCCTGCCCCTCGACCTTTTCCGCCACCTTCACCGTTTTTGCGATAGCTTCCAGCGGCAGAAGGACCTGGTTGTCCACAGGGGTTTCCTGGACGGTTTTGTCTTCCGATCTGTGTTTGCTGGGGTCCAGGACGTTCACCATGAACACCGGGGCCACATTGTAAAGCTGGAAGGCGGAATACATTTCCATACACAGATCATACTTGGCCCAGTCATCGGAATAGCCCAGAAGCTGGACCGCCTCTTCATAGGTGTTCAGCATGATCACTTCATTGGTCTTGCCGCCCACCATCTGCACGGGTGCCACACCTACAGCAAAATGGACGCCAGACGCCACCACCACGGGGGTGGAAATGCTGGTCTGCTGTTTGCTTACGTTAATGCCATGCGTCACTGCCATGCTTTACGCCTCCTTTCTAAAACTTGCATCAATCAGACTGGAAACATCCGCATACCATTTATGCAGGGCGTTTCCCGCCGTCTTGATCTTGATTTTTGCTTCCGCCAGGCTGGACACGGGGACCAGCAGGTTTTTGATCAGCGGGAAGCGGGCCAGAACCGTTTCCAGTTCCTTTTCAATCTGCTGCCGGGTCCCTTTGAAGATGGTGTTTTGCTTCAACTGTCCCCTGGGCAGTGTGGGTCCCACATACACCAACGTGACTTCCTCTGCGGCCTCCTGCGGGGCCTCCTGGCCCGTTCCCGCCGCATGGGTGGAATTATCCATGGCGGCGGCCTGCGTGGCCTCCTGGACCGGCTGGGCGGCCCCCAGGGCCTGTTCCGCAGTGTCCGTCTGGACTTCCTGGTTTTTCTTTACAGCCATAGTTCTTCAACCTCCCTTTTAATAATTGGAATAGACCAGTTGGTGATCATTTCCCCGAAATAATACGGGTGGTAGTCATCCGGGTATATGATATATTCCAGCGGGTCCTGTAAAACGTAACGGTCAGCAATAATGCCAGCCGCTTGAAGTTCGGTCCGTATCTTCATAAGCACGTTAAGCACATCATAAGCGCCCACGTTTTCATCTTCGGAATACGTCCCCACCACAATTCTGATCTGGCAGGTGCTTTCCTTGCACCGCCGTTCTTTGTTCAGATCGTCTTTGCCGGTCAAAATCTGCAAAAGAATGTACGGTATCCGCCGGGTACTGTCTTCCTTTTTGGGAAGCCGCATTTTGTGAACTTCTGCGGCCCGCTCCTTCTGGCTGCCGCCCGGTTCCGTTTTAACCTGCAAAATGATGTTTTTGGTCTGTTCTTTCACAAATTCTGCCAGGCAGTTCAAAAGATCAATAGGTGTCATCCTTTACCCTCCATAGCCATTCAGCAGGCGGTCAATTTCATGGTCCAGCCGTTCATTGACCGTGCGCTGCGCCTCTTCCTGCAATTCCGTTGACACGGTTTGTTCCCCCACCATCTGGGCGGCAGAAAGGCCCATGAACTCCGACACGGGCAGGCGCTTTCTGGTGTCCCGCTCAAATACGCCCACATGGCCGCTTTTCATGGCTGCTATGAAGGCGCTTTCAAACGTGGCCCCGCCGCCTTTTTTGACGGAAGCCTTCACCCGCTGCCCGCTCCCCGGCTGCTTTGGCGATACCTTGAACTTATACAGCGGGATTTTTACACCAGAAAAATGGATATATCCCGCCAGGTTCCCGGCACTGGCCTTTTGCACCTGGGTGGTGGTTGCGGCGTTTAAGGCGCTGGACTGTACGGTGTACACCTGTTTCACCTGTTTCCAGGCTTGTGACTTGATACGGGACAGGCCCCTGTTTATGGCGTTTGAAAAAGCCCGCTCCGCCCCTTTGGGGACGCCAGCCAGCAGCGCCCGGACCTGTTCCATTCGTTCCGCCTCAATTTCAATTCCCGTCACGCTCATTCCTCATAGGCCCCCAGTTCCATAATGATTTCCCCGTCTTCGTGGTCAACCTTAATGATGTTGTATTCCTGGGTTACACCAGCCACCTGCACGGCAAATTCATGGTTTCTTTCCGGGATAAAGCCTATATCCTTTAAGGCAACGTAGACCAGGGCTTGAATTTCAGACACGCCAGGGGCGTTGTCACCGCCCTTGCGCTGGCGTTCCGCTGCGGCTTCATGGTCCAGCACGGCGGGGGCTTCGTACCGTTTCCCGTCATACCAGAAGCCCGCCACCGTGGCAAATTCGGCGGGGTTGTGAAACACCGCCATATCAGCATCACACTGGGCCTTGAAGTCCATTAGAACACCTTTGCCACCAGCCAACTGTCCACTTCATGCGGCACGGGAAGGGGCGCACTCTGCAAAGACAGGAAGCGGCGGTCCGGGCGCTTCTTCGTGAAGGTGTCCGGGACGTACTTTCCTTCCACCGTTTCAAAGTTGCCCGTCTTCTGGTTCAGCATGGTAATGGCCCCGTAATACATGGAATACTGGGACACCGTGGACGCCATCACCAGGGTGCCGGAAGGAACCATGGGAAGTTCCACAGGGTTCTGCGGGTCCGTCCAGTCATCCAGATACCATTCATTGTACTGGTACAGGTCCAGGCCCAGTTCATGGATGGTGCCAATATAGGTGACGTTGTTTTCATGGCGGGACGGCTTGATCACAGCCAGGTCATAACCCTTCACGTCCAGCAGCTTCTGGATTTCCGGGTCTTTGACAAACTCCGTGGCAACGTCAGAAGCCATGATACACACGTTGCAGTTGGTGAAACCCTTCTGCTGAACCTCTTCATGCCATGTTTTCAGATCACCGTACTTGTCCTGGGCGCTTCCGCCCTTCCACTTCTTCTTGGCGTCTTTGGACAGGTCCTTTTTGTTCGTGAAGCCAAAATCAATCACGTCCGAAACGCCATCACCGATCACCAGCACCCTGCCGGTCAGCATGATCTGGGCGCACATCCACTCTTCACGGCGGGTGATCATTTCCCGCAGTTCCGTGAAGTCATCACGCATCTGGATGACCGCCCGCTGCGCCGGGGTCCGCTCGGAATAAAGGGCCTCACCGGGCTGGCGGTTCAGCAGATCATCAATCGTGGTGATCTTGTCCGGGGCCACCAGGGGCGGGGTGTAGGTTTCTGTCACATATCCCGTATTGGGAACGATCTTGCCGCCGATCATGCGGCTAACAAAGGGGGCCATCTTCCGGCTGCCCTTCTTGTAGTCCACATCCACCTGCTTTGTCACAAAGGTTTTTTCCTTGTTGAAGAAGGTGGAGCGGAAGAACGTATGCACGGGCGGCATCTTGCGGATAACGCCCATCATGGTTCTGGGTTCGTAAATGCTTACAGTGTTAGGCATCTTTCTTCCTCCTTTACTTCATAAAAATGGACAGCTTCCGCAGGACCGCTTTGGCCTCCGCTGCGTCAATGTCATTGGTGTTCACCACGTCTGCGAAAACCTCGCCGGTCAAAATGTAGATCACAGGCTCACCAATAGCGGCATCACTAATAGCGATACCTGCCACATTGGCAATTCCCGCCTTTGTGGCTTTCAGCACCACTGCGGGGCCGTTGACCTCACCGGGCACGGCGGAAACTGGGGCGGCTGCCGCAATCACCTTGGCTTTGGCGCTTGCCTTGACGGTGGTGTCCAGCGTTGCTTCCGAAAAATCCAGCGTCATAATGGTGTCCCCGCCGTCTTTGAAAACAACGGTTTTGCCCTGCTGCACACGGATAAGCCAGTCCACTTCCGTGGCTTTCTTTTCCGCCTTGTCACCATTGGTGACGGAAATTTCTTTGCCCGCATACTTGCTTCCCAAATGCACAGGGAAGTAATTTCCGCTCTGCTCTTCCTCCACGTTGCTGAAACCTTCAAAACCGGTGACATAGTAGACTTCACCGTGGACCTTGCCCTGGGCGTCAATGTATGTGCCCATGCTGATAAGGTCCACCACATCTTTGCCGCAGGTCTGGACGCCAGGGCCGGGCACGGAAGCCGTGGCGGCATCCATTCTGGCCGCATCCGCTCCCGCCAGCATGATCAAATCATACTGACTGATTGCCTCGCCTGCGGTGCCGATCTCACGGACCACAGGAAATTCACCAGCAAAAAACTTTTTGGGGCTGTACTCTCCCAACTTTTCAACCAGGTTTGCCATTCTGCTTTCCTCCTTCCTTACAGCACTTCATCAATGGCCTTGTCAAAGACGCTCTTTCCGTCACCGGCACCGCCGGTCTGGCTTCCGCTGGGCTGTACATCGTCAATGTGCGCCGCTGCGGCATCGTCTTTGGCGTCATCCTGGTACTTCTCCGCCGCTTTCTTCTGGGCGGCGATAATACGCAGGGCGGCCTGGCCCGCATCCACAGGGTTGGTGAACATAGCATCTTCCACAATGCTTTCATACCCTTTGGGTGCGCTGTCCATGATGGACTTAATCCTGCTGCGCTCACTTTCCGTGGCGCTGTTTCTGATCTGGCTTACCAAATCCGGGTAGGCGGCTTCCAGGTCAGAAACGGTGTTGATGGCGTTTTTCTGTTCCATCGTTGTTCCTCCTTTTTGCACGTTTTTATTTTGTAAACCGCCCGGATTTTTTGGGCCGTTTAACAACTGCTTTGGCCGGGTTCGATACCCGGAAAGGTCCAGCGGCACGGAATTGACCACAACCCTGCTGCCGTTTTCCACTACCGTTTGGGCCTCTTCAAACATCAATTCGTCACAAAAGCCCGCTTCCACGGCCTTGTCACCTGTCCACCAGGTTTCCGCCGCCATGATCTGGGCTATCTCTTCCGCCTCCTTGCCCGTCCGCATGGCGTAGGTGTTGACGATAGACTGTTTGATCACCTTTAATTCCTGGGCCAGCTTTTCAAAGTCTTCCGCTTTGTAGGTGTCCCACACCGTCATGGCGGGGTCATGCACCATAAAAACGCCGTTCCGGGCAATTTTGATGGTATCACCGGCCATGGCAATAATTGTGGCGGCGCTGGCCGCCCACCCGTCCACCTTAACCGTGATCTTTGCGGCATGGTCACGCAGGCGGGTATAAATGGCGTTTGCGGCGAACACGTCACCGCCGCCGCTGTTGATACGGACCACAATTTCTTCCACAGCGCCCAGGGCGGCCAGTTCCTGGTTGAACTGCGCCGGGGTGACAGTATCCTGCCACCAACTGCGCTGGCTGGAAATAGGCCCATACAGCAAAAGTTCCGGCGGGCTGCTGTCAGTCCCCGGAATGAAATTCCAGAATTTGTTTTCACTCACCCCCGCCGGGTTCTGGCCCTGCTGGGGCTGCGTTCTGTTCTGTGGCAACGCTCCTTACCTCCTTCATTTTGATTTCCTCTTGCTTCAACTGCGCCACGTTGGCGTAGAAGTCTGTACCCGTCATTTCCATGGTTTCAGACTGCCTGGTGGAAAATCCGTTCTGGACCCGCTTTTCCGCTGCGCTCACTTCCTGCACCGGGTTCAAAATTCCCCGTGCCGGTCCGTTCCATTCCGCCTTGCAATAGGCTTTTCTGTACAGCGGATCAGCAAAAAAGCCGGGGGCGGAAATGCGCCCTTTGGAAACCGCTTCCGCCATCCATTCTTCATACACCACCTGGCAGAAGTCTGTTGCCAGCCATGTGCGGTACATCTTGAACATTTTCCACGCCTCTTCCAGTGCCCCACGGCTGGCAGAATAACTGGCCGTAAAGGTCTTCAAAAGAAGTTCGTATGGAATTTCCAGTGCGGAACCTATCTGGCGGCAGATCGCTTCCACAAAGCCCGTGAAGTTGGCGTTTGGCCGCCCTGGGCTGGTTGCGTTGGCCTTTTCGCCTTCGTTTAGGTCAATGACCGCACCGGGGGCCAGTTCAATGGTGGTGTCATCGTCTGCGTCCACCTGCATTTCTTCCGGGATACTTGCCCCTATTGGCGGCCCCTCTTCCGGCCCGCTCTTTTCAATGAAGACGGTAAACATCCCGGAAACCACGGCGGCCACCAGTTCCGCATCCGTGTACCGGCCCAGTTGCTTCAAAGCCTCTATGACCGGGGCCAGGAACGGGACACCACGGCGCTGGTCTATGCGTTCCCGTGTCATAATGTGTATGACGTTGCGCCGCCCGCTCTTTTCGCCGTATGCCGGAACCCTTACCCACTCCATGGTTGTTCCGGCATAGGAAAGGGGGTGCTGTTTGGAAAAGTGGTATGCCACCACTTCCCCGGTGCTGTCCGTTTCCACGCCGCCTATAATGTGATCATCCAGGGTGTCATAGCCCCCAGGGCTGCATAGCCGGTCCGCTTCAATCAGCCGGACCCGCAGGTCATAGGGCTGGCCCTTACGGGGCTTCACCGGCAGAAGCGCCAGGCAGTCCCCGGACATAAGCCAGGACATGAAGGCCAATTGCTGCAATTCGCAGAAGTTGTCCAGGCGGGCGCTGTCACAATCTGGCGTATCTGCCCACAGTGACCATTCCCGTTCAATCTGCCTTTCCAGCGTGTGGGCCGCTTCTTCCGAAATGCCCAGGACCTCACGGTCAATGGTGGGCTTCAGCAGAAGCCCCCTGCCCACCACATTGGTGCGCATCGTTTTAACCGCCCCGGTTGCCAGCGGTACGCCCATATATAAATCACGGGACCGCTGCCGCAAAACGTCCAGGTTGTCTTCTATATCCTCACGGCTGGAACCGCCGCTGAAAAGCCACCCGGCCAGTGATTTCTTGAAGGTGCTGGCCCCATAGTTTCCATAGCCGCTGTTCAATATTTCCGCCTTCCGGCGGGCCGCCATCCTTTGCAGGCCCTTTTCCGGGCTTATGGCGGTGACAATATGGTCCAGCGTTGTGCCTATAATGCCCATGTTCTCACCTCCCCAGGGCATGGAAAAGGCACCCTGGGCGGGTGCCTTTCTTGCTGTCCTTCATTTTTCAACGATACCATCATAACACGGAAAACCGGGAAATGGGGGGCAATCTTTTACAGATCACGGGGGACAACCCTTTTCACGGCGTTTCTGCCGCCGTTTTGCTCCAAATTTTCCAGCTTCGTGACCATGCCGGACCAGTATTTTATGGTTTCCCGGATTTCTGCCAGGTCTGCCCGTGTCAGTGTCCTGCTGCCGATGGTATAAGACTGGTTGGTGGTGCAGGCCAGTTCCGCTTCCAGCCAGGCATCTAGGTGACGTTTTGCGGTTTGAAGTGTGATTGCTGCCATTTTACATGATACCTCCATTTGTTCTTCTGCCCCTCTTCCTGGGGGCGGTTGTAGTTGTGACCTTCTGCTGCGCTTTTGGGGCTTCCTTCTTTTTCAGCGGCACCCCGGCAATTTCAATGGCCGCCGCCGCATAGTTGCGGCAGTCCAGGGCCTCATTTCTTTTGTGGGCGCTGTCCTTTATCCGCCATTCAAAGAAGGGGCGGCCTTTTTTATATACCAACACCTGGCGTTCTGCTGTTAGCCCGGTGAAGTATTTTTCATCATAGCCCTTTTCCGGCTCTTTAGGGAAGTGGCAGAAGCCCGGCCCTTCGTCTTCCACTTTTAGGCGCTGCAATAACAGACTTTTCCCCGTGTCCACGCCCAGGGTGAACAGGTATGCCTGTTCCCGGTTGTTCTTTGTGGGCTTCTTAATGTACGGGTCTGCGCTGTTGTTGCTGCCTCTCACCGCAAAAATACGCCGGTTGAAACGGGCCTTGCAGAACTTATAAACCTGGTTTGCCCGGTGTCCGCCACTGTCCTGGCACACGCATACCAGCCGCATCTGGGTTCCGTCCGGCTTCCGCCAGGTCTGCCCCAGGAAGGCGTCCAGATCGGCCCACACCTGGTTCCGTATGTTGCTGGTGTCACCGTATATGACGGCATACTGTATGCCCCAGCTTTCATATTCAGCGCCCCAGCCTACCACCTCAATTTCAAAGCGGTCATCCTGGGTGTCCACGCCAGCAGTCAGATACAACACTTCCGGCGGCACCTCGCAGTTGTACCGTTCACGCCGTTTCAGCAGGTCTTCTTCTTCAACCTGTTCCCCTTCTTCTTCCCATGTTTCCCCCAATTCCGTGTTGGTCCAGGCTTTCAGCAGTTCTATGTTGCCTTTTTTCTTCTCTTCATTGGCAACCAGGAACTTTTCCACAACCTCCCGCCACGTTGCCAGGGTGGACGCCAGCGTGTTAAGATGGAAGCCTTTCACCGGGTTGTCCGGGTCTTCATGTATGAAGCGGCCCTGGGAAAACAACTCTTTCCACTCTGTTTCACTGGCTATGGCCCCGCACTCTTCACATACATAGTTGATTTCATCCAGGTTGTCCTGGTCAAATATGACGTTTGCCCACCTTAATGGCTGTAAATGGCCGCAGTGCGGGCATGGTGCGTTCCATTCGCCCCGGCTGCTGTGCTGGTATTCCACCTCAATGCGGGACGCCCCCTTGATCGTGGGGGTGCTTATGTTCACTTCTTTGCGGTTCCAGAACGTGGTCAACCTTTTGGCCGCCAGGAAAAGCGGGTCCCCCTCGCTTCCTGCCGTGGCCGGGTACACGTCAATTTCATCCGCCAGCAGTATGCGGATAGGACGGGACCGCAGGCCAGCGGGGCTGTTTGCCCCCACCATGGTGACGTGGCCGCCAGGGAAGACTTTCTGCTGGATGGTGTTCCCGCTGTTCCGGCTTTTATCGTTTATGCGTTCCGCCAGCACCGGGGTGTCCCGTATCATGGGGGAAAGTCGCTCTTTGGAAAAGCCTTCCGCCATCTGGATGGTGGGCTGTATCACCATAATAGGGCTGGGGTCATAGTGGATATAATAGCCAATAGGGTTCAGCACCAGGGCGTCCGTCTTTCCCACCTGGGCCGCACTCATAACCACCACCTTTCTGATCTTCACGTCCGTTATGGCGTCCATGATCTCCCGCTGGTATGGTGCTTTACTGGTGCGCCAGTGGCCGGGTTCTGCGGAAGCCTCGCTGGACAACATCCTGTATTTGTCCGCCCATTCGGACAGCTTCAAATCTGGCGGGGGTTCCAGGCACTTCAATATTGCCCGGAAAAGGTCCCTTGTCTTTTCCTCAATCTCCATTTTCCTTGCCCTCCTGGGTGTCCTGCTGTCCTTGGAAGAGGCTGTCAGCGTCAGACAGTTCCAGCAGTGCTTCATCAACGGCCGCCTTTAGGATACTGAAAATCTCCGTCTGGTCCGTTTTTTTGCTCAAAATGGGGCTTTGCTTTGCCGGTATAGCCATAAGTCTGGCCTTAAAGCGCATCAACATATCCGTGACCAGGGCGCTGATCTCTTCCGCTTCGTGCAGTTCGCCTTTT
>ERZ1090866.58-NODE-58-length-56736-cov-44.033503_pt1:37500-56736 | contig 56736 bp, 53 predicted proteins | sample MGYA00478477_ERZ1090866 | MGnify/ENA primary metagenome ERZ1090866 (study PRJEB33644, sample SAMEA5815737) | chicken gut metagenome | biome: Chicken; feature: Gastrointestinal Tract; material: Caecum | place: Ireland | collected 2019-01-01 | study: A... | reverse complement strand
GCATCCGCTATGAGCGCTAGTCTCGTGGGCTCGGAGATGTGTATAAGAGACAGTTAAAATAATTATCAAATCTTTAACCTTTGATGATTCAACTATCAAGTGTTGCTTCAATTTCTGCATAAGAATCTTCTTTATCTTCTTTATCTATTTGTTCTTTAGTATTTAGTCTATTAGTAATTTGTTTATTAGTACTTTGTTGTGTATTATTTTCTATATGTTGAGAAGCAAGGTATGGATTATCCATATCTTGGTTTTTAATATATGGATTTAAATCTCGTTCTTCATAGATATTATAGGTATATTCTATCTTTTTACTTGCAGTATTATTTGGATATAGTTTTTCAACAGATAAATAGCCATGTTGTTTAAGCTCATTTAAAGTGCTTCTTAGCGATGTTTTGCTTTCTTTGCAATTAGATACTAATCCCTCTAGTGAATAGTTCCAATCATCAGGTAAAGACAGCATATAAGATAATAATCCCTTTGCTTTTAAACTTAGTTCTTTATTTTGCAAATGTTCATTACTCATAGGTGTATAATTCTTAACTTTTTTCACTTTAAAAACTGCCATGTTATCATCCCTTTCTTTTACAATATAAAAATCCTAATTTCTTAGGATTCTAAATCAAAAATATTTTCATTAAATATTATCTTGAATGGCTTAATAAAGTCGTGCCAATTATTAGGTACTTTATCATTTCCACTTTTTACGTAATCAACTCCATTGTAATAGGTACATTTTAATATCCAATAATATTTAGTATAACTATAGGAATCTCCATAATGACTATTCCACAAGTTTGGTTTATACTTTTTAAAACTAGAAAGTATTTTATTCATATCACTAATAGTAATAGGTTCATTTATCTTAATAGGTATCCAGTTAATCTTTAATGTATAATTAGGATTCTCTTTATCACTAAAATCAAAGATATACCTATAGTAATTATCATTAATATAAATAATTAAATTAATAACAGATATATCTACTGTGTACATAACTTTTCTAGATTGGAATCTTTTTCCACAATTTTTACAATAATGATTAGGTAAATGACTGATTAATTTTTCTCCATCAAAATCATACTTTTCAAAACCTTTTCTATAATTGATATTAGTATCTAATTCTACATAATTCTTCTTTATCTTTTTCTCTTTTAAATAGCCATAAGAGATATTAAATGTATTTTTACTATTACAAAATGGACAAGTTACTTTTCCCATATTTACTCCATTTCTAGCAAGTTCTTTACTAAAATGCTTTTCATTTTCCCTATATGTGTTACATCGGGGTTATTATGGGAGAGCTTTTGGTTTCTAAAAAAGGTCTTGGCTATTTAATTATGTATGGTACGCAAGTGTTCAACATTAACTTAGTCATCACCTCTGTATTTCTGTTAGGAATTCTTTCCTTCCTTTTCTATTATCTCATTTGTTTGATTGAAAAAATAATTCAAAAAAAGACTGCTAACTAGTTGTTGGCAGTTTTATTATTTGAGTATTAAGAAAAAATACCATTCTGCTATTACTTACTTTCTTACCCATTCTTCTATTAAACTTCTTGAATTTTCTACTTCACTTCCTATAATAGAAATACTATCTATACTAGCAGCATTTTTACAGATCTTTTTCAAATCATTGACAATATTGCCCACTCCACTTCCTTCATTGGTTACAAATACTTTAATTTTCTTCCCAGTAAAATCTAATTTTTCAAGTTGAGTAAACATAGGCATGGGCATCGTTCCACACCAAATAGGGGTTCCAATATAAATCACATCATAAGAGGAAATATCGGTTAAATATTCTTTTAAAGGGGGTCTACTCTTCTCCTTTAATTCTTGTACGGATACTTTTACACATTCTCGATAGTTTTTCGGGTAATCATGGAGTGGCTTTACTTCAAAGATATCACTATTTGTTAAGTCTTTTATTATATGAGCTGCAATAGCCGTATTACCCACCTTTAAATCGACAATACCTTCTCTTGTATAGTTTTCCCCTATTCTTGAAAAATAAATAATTAAACTTTTTTCATGCATTATCTTTTCTCTTCTTTCTTTATTATCCTTATATATTTTGTTTTTATTATCTTAAATAGATTATAACATAAAGAAAATAATTTTGCCTAACGTCCCATACTTTTTCCAAAACAACTCATAATCTTATCATTCATTTTATATAATGATATTGATAATGAGGTGAAAAAAGTGAATAAAAAATTAATTTGTTCGATTGCTCTTCTCGTTCTTCTTGTAATTTTGGGAGGCGTGATGATCTTTGCAAAACATAATTATAAGAGGGAAAAGGAAGAAAAAAATAAACTCATTTCTATGGTTATGAGTGTGGATGATGATAAGGTTACTCTTCAAGATAGTAATCATATTATTTATACCTTTGGAGTAGTGGATAGCAATATCTCAGTAGGTGATGTGATTGAACTAGAATATAGTGGTACTTTAAATAAGAATAAAGCTTTACAAGACAATGAAGTTTTAGGTTATAAAACAATTTCTGTTAGTAATGATGAAGAAGAGATTCCTAGTGTATGGCAAGATGATGGAATCTTTAAGGATTTTTATATTTTCGCAGCGGAAAAGTTAAAAACAATGACACTCGATGAAAAAATTGCTCAACTACTTCTTGTTAGATATCCTGATACAAATCCAGTTAGTACTTTAGAAAAATATCAATTTGGGGGATATGTCTTTTTTGAAAAAGATTTTCTGGATAAAACAAAGTCAGAAGTAAAAGAAATGATCAATAATCTACAGGAGGTTGTGGATATTCCTATTTTAACGGCTGTAGACGAAGAAGGAGGGACGGTTGTTCGAGTTAGTAGCAATCCGAATCTTGTTAGTAGTAAGTTTCAATCTCCTAGGGAGTTATATTTGAGTGGGGGCTTTGATAAGATCAGAGAAGATACCGTTACAAAGAGTCTACTTCTTTCCGATCTTGGACTTAATTTAAATTTAGCGCCAGTTGTAGATGTCTCTACAAATTCTAGTGATTATATGTATAATAGAACTTTAGGAGAAAATACAGAGTTAACGTCTACTTATGCTAAAACTGTCATTCGTGCTAGTAAGGGATTGGGAGTATCTTACACCTTAAAACATTTCCCTGGTTATGGAAATAATGCCGATACTCATTATGGAGCAGCTACTGATAATCGTTCTTATGATGAGATTGTAAAAAACGATTTACCACCGTTTGAGGCCGGAATTGCAGAAGGGGCAGAAGCTGTCCTTGTCAGCCATAATACTGTCACAAATATCGATCCTGATAATCCAGCATCTTTATCTACTGATGTTCATAATCTTTTAAGAAATGAGCTTGGTTTTACTGGTATTATTATGACAGATGACATTGCAATGGGAGCGGTATCTTCTATTGATGATGCTGCGGTAAAAGCAGTCCTAGCAGGAAATGATTTAATTATTACTACGGATTATGAAGAAAGTATCAATTCAATCAAAGAAGCCCTTGAAGATCAAACAATTGATGAGAGTTTAATTGATAAATTGGCCTTTCGGGTGCTTGCTTGGAAGTATTACAAAGGATTAATCTTTGAGAACCAAAAATAAGTTTTATCTTAAATAAGATACAAAAAAGGCTACACTTTCTTGTTGTGGCCTTTTTTATTTTTTGATTTTTCCTCCATGACATTTTAAGCAATAAACTTTGTGATTATTTTTATATATAATTTCTTCTCCTTCGAACCAGTTCAATTCACCTGTCACTTCAAAAGTATATTTATATTCGCCATTTATAAATTCTTTTGGCCCTCTAACAGGAAGAATATTATCTTTCCCAACTTGCATTAAAGCTGGTCTTAAGGCTTTATCTATCGCCTCTTCACTAAGTGTTGGATCCAAGGTGATTCCATAATAATTCATTCCCCAAATTGGGGTGTCTTTTAAGTATACTATTTCTTCTCCCATAAAATCTACCCCACCAAAATAAGTATCGTGATAAGTGAACCCTTCGCAGCTATATTCATAATCATGGGATCCGTTTCTAGTACTATTGCATTTTTTACCCTGTTCATTAGCATAAGTTTGTTTTTTTGCTTCTATCAAGAATTGATAGAAAGAATCTTTTTCATTTTTTGTTTCCATGGTTTTCTCCTCCTAATTTTTTGATTTTTTTCTTTTCTTCTTCTCAATATTTTATATTTTCCAAATGAAATGATTAAATTCATTCCAAGAAAGAATGCCATCTTTTTGTAGTCTTCCTACTACTATACCAGCAGAGACATGATTTTCTTTGGCAAAGTTTAAAATAATTTCATCGGTATAGCGAAGAATTTGCTTTTTCCATTTTTGATAGATACTATCTTTTATTAAGATATTTTTGGCATAATTGTCCGCTTCTATTTCGATCGTGTTCTTTTGTCCCTCTTCCTGATCAATAAAAAGTTCTTTCTTGCCATGTTTTATTAGATGAGCTAGTTCATGAAATAAAGTAAACCACAAAATATCATCTCTTTTTCCTTTATCGCTTATCATAATAATGGCTTTATCACAAGATACTTTATAGGATACTCCATTCATGTATGTTTTCGGTAGATGGGGCTCATAAATTAAGGCGACGCCCCCTTTTTTAAGAAGTTCTTGGATCTTGTTATATTGCTTTAAAAAAGGAGCATTGACTAGTTTTCGGATTTCTACCACTTGCTTTTTTAATTGTTCTATATTAAATTTAGAACATTCTATTTCCTGGGCCTTAATCTCCCCATACCTTAACCAACAGTAAAGAGCTTCCAAGGAAATTTCTTTGGTTTCATTTTTATGAAAAGCCAATTTTCTTTTTAATTCCGTATCAAAAGAAAGGGAAGCTATCGAAAAAAACTTTCTTAGATTTATAACTTTTTCAAAAGGATCTTTTGTTTTTTCAATATAATTCCAATTGCGTTTAGACATTTCCAAATAAGGAATGTTTTCAAGATGTTTTTCTTCTTTTTTTATGGATTCTAAATCTTTTTGCCGTTCTAGTCTTTCTCGATATTTACTCTCCAAATTATTCCAAAAGCTTGCAGGTATATGAAAAACATATTCTAATTTTAAGGCGGTTACTGGGGTGATGGGAGCTTTCCCTTTGATAATTTCATTAATTGTTTTTTTGTTGATCCCTGTTTTATCAGCAAGATCCAATTGGGTCATGTCATTTGATTCTAGTAATTCTTTTAGGGTATTACCAGGAGCTATTACGTATTCTTCTACGTTATTTACCTTTTTCATAATGCTTTGACACCTCCATAATTTCTATTTCCTTTATCGCTTTTAAATTAGTGATTATGTTATTCCTGCTCTTTTGTTGAAAAAGGAGTCGATACTGTTCATTGATATTAATTGCAAAATAATTTTCGAAAGTTCCCTGTAGTTTATGCCTACGAAAAGGTGGCGTGACGGGAACATCGTTCAAACAGACAAAAGCTTCCAGTTCTTGAATCCTTTGTGGTAATTTTTGAGCCACTTCTACTCCATATTTTCTAATTAATTCTTTTTTATATTTTGGATCTTTACACAATCTTTGTAGTTTTTCTGTTTTGTATGTTATCTGCAGTGTTACTCCTTTTAGATTTACTTAGTTGGTTAATTATATTGTGTGTTTTCATCGTGACTTTGTCGATATTTTATTTACTTTTTTGGTAAACTTTTTTATATGTTTTTTAATTTTTTATATTCCTATTATATTATATACTTTTTCTTTTCTTGTATCAGCTTAAAAAGCTTAAAAAAAGATTTAAGGTTTTTTCCTTAAATCTAATCTAAAATATTTTTCAAAACAATTGTTTTGGTTCTACTCATTTCTTTTAAAGTGGTGGAGATTCCTTCGTTTCCAATTCCGGAATGTTTCCAACCTCCAAATGGCATTTCGGCTGCTCGATAGAAACTAGAACCATTGATGACTGCTCCTCCAACTTCTAATTCCATGCAAGCTTTAAAAGCGGTTTTCATATCGCGAGTCATGATATTTCCACAAAGTCCATAACTACTTTGGTTAGCCATATCAATTGCTTCTTCAAGCGTATCAAAGGTACAAATAGGAATCACTGGTCCAAAGACTTCCATGTCTTTCATAATATCCATCTCTCGTGTGACATTGTCGAGAATAGTTGGTTCAAAGAACGCTCCATTTCTTCGACCTCCATAAACAAGCTTTGCTCCTTGTTCAATGGTTTTTCTTACTTGTTCTTCTACTCTAATGGCTGCTTTTTCATTGATAAGGCATCCTAAGTCAGCATCTTCTCTTTGAGGCATCGCTACTTTTAAACTATCAACTGTTTCAATTGCCCGTTTTAAGAATTCTTCTTTAATTCCTTTTTGAACTAGGAATCTTTTACTAGCACAGCACACTTGTCCAGTATTATAAAGACGGCCTGCTACTAATTCTTTCATCACAAGATCCATATCGGCATCATTCATGACAATGAAAGCATCGTTTCCACCTAATTCCAACATAACATGGGTTATATTTTTGGCAGCGTTTCCCATAACTTCAGCACCAACAGCGGTACTTCCGGTAACACTGATCAAAGCTACATCTTTATTTTTAGCCAAAGCTTCGCCTGCGGTTGGACCATCTCCTGAAATACAGTTAATAACACCAGCTGGCACACCTGCTTCCATCATATATTCACAATAAGTGTGAAGGGTTAGTGGATTGTAAGTAGAAGGTTTTACAATCACACTATTTCCCATAATCAAAGCACTTGGAACTTTTTGCCCAAATAAATCACATGGGAAGTTAAAGGGAATAATACAAGCGACTACACCAAGAGGTTGTTGAACTGTCATTTGAATGGTTTTCTCTTGCCCTACTTCGCTACCAGCGGGAATCACATTGCCATATTCGTGTTTGGCTTTTTCCACATAACCTGCTACAAAAGTTCTTGTATTACCAATTTCAATTCTGGCTTCTTTGATTGGTTTTCCTGTTTCTTTTGATAAAAGTTGTGCTAATTCTTCGGCATGTGATTCAATGATATCAACAAAGCGATAAAGAATCTTGCCTCTTTCATGCATGGGCATTTTTGCCCAAGCTTTTTGGGCTTTTTTTGCTTCTTGCACACAAGCATCTACGTCAGCATCGGTAGCATTTGGTACCGTATCAATAAATTCTCCTGTTGCTGGATTTGTAATTTCGATTACAGCTCCATTACTTGCTCCCACATGTTTTCCACCAACTAAATTTTGCATTGTATCCTCCTTTTATTCTTCTCCAAATGCGGTAAAAGATAACATAAGTCCTCCGCAAATGTTTGCTGAATGTTCTTCATAACCATATTCTCCGAAAGTAAAGACAGTCAAGAATGGTGCCCCCTTTGAAGCTTTTAGTAAATTGTTATAAACTTCATCAAGACGGTCTCCTATGCCAAGGGCTCTTCCACCACAGTGAACAAGCAAATAACCGGCAACTTTATGATCCATTCTACGATTTACTTCATCAAGGGTATCTTTTGTCGCTTGGATTAATTCATCCACCGTCGCTTCCAATTGAATAATAGCTGTTTTTTCTACTAATTTATTTCCAAGATTGATGGTATCATCATCTGGTGTTTTCGTTCCATGGTCATCACCAAACATAGGATGTCTTACAACAGTTAAGCTTCCTAATGGATCTTTTACACCAAGTGGTTTCGTAACAGAAGCTGCTAATAGATTGTTTCCTTTTAAGTCTTCTACTTTTTTACCCGTCCATTTTGCATATTTCTTTAAGGCTGCTTCGCCATCGATACTAACAAGCGTCCGATTATTTTTTACCTCGGTAATAATTCCGACGTTATCTGTTTCCCGATAAGCTCCGGTATAAACGGTTTCGATTTCATTATCGGTATAAAAGAAAGCAACCGCTACGCCATCGCTAAATACTTTATCGTTACAGAAAATACTCCATTTTCCTTCTACGGTATCATCTGCAGCACTTCCTCCAAAGAAAGGAACTGGTCCGATGACATCTTCAATTCCAAGCAGATAATCTTCTTCTTCTTTTGGACTAGCTACCATATAGAAATAGTCTGGTGAGTAATTTTCTCCGGCATTTTCTACCGCCGCACGTGCTACTTTTCGACCAATTTCCCTAGCATTTTTCCCTGCTTCATGACAAGCGACTCCAATTTTCATATTTTTATCATCGAATGTCATCATGCCAGAGAAACCATTTTCGCTGGTGATAATACCATCATTGGTAATAATTCTACCACTTGAAGTACAGCCAATGACAGGAGCATTTTTCATAACGCTTCGAACTCCTTTGACAACTTCTTTCGGATCATTTAAGACCGATGTGTAAAGCATACCTAATTTGGGTTTCATTGCTTTACAAGCTTTTTTTGCTGTTTCAGCACCAGATGCAAAACTATTTTCTTGGGTACTATACCCTACTTGTGTTTTTAACATTTTTTAATTACCTCTTTCCTTCTTTTTTCTTTTATTCATACGCTTCTAAATATAAAGCGAGTATGTCTTCTTCGGTTACTTCTCTTGGATTTCCACCTGTGCAGATGTCGTTGATTGCTTGATGGGCAAGTGTCTTAAGAGAATCTTTTGGAATTCCTATTTCTTTTAAAGTTTGAGGAATCCCCACAGAGATTGCTAAATCACGAACGGCTTTTACTACTTTATCAATTGCTTCTTCATCTGTTAAATTGTCCATATCAAGCCCAAATTCTCTTCCCATATCACGATAGCGATCGGGACATACTACTCCATTCCATTTTAAAACATGAGGTAGTAATAAGGCATTCGCTAAACCATGAGGAGTATCAAAGTAGGCACCTAAAGAATGAGCCATCGAATGAACAATACCAAGTCCCACATTGGAGAAGCCCATACCAGCGATGTATTGTCCATACCCTACTTTTTCAATGGCATCCTTGTCTTTTTCGTTGACCGCCTTTTCCAAGTTATGATAGATCAAGTTCATTGCCTGTTTGTGAAACATATCGGTCATTAACCAATGAGCTTTGGTGATATAACCTTCCATCGAATGCGTTAAGGCATCCATTCCCGTAGCAGCGGCTAAACTCTTAGGCATTCCGGCCATTAATTCGGGATCAATGTATGCCACAATAGGAATATCATGCGGATCAACACAAACCATTTTTTTCATTCTTTTATCATCTGTAATGACATAGTTAATTGTTACTTCCGCAGCAGTTCCAGCGGTTGTTGGTAAAGCCATCAAAGGAAAGCCTTTGTTTTTGGTAGGGGCATTCCCATCCAAACTAACTACATCTGCAAATTCTTCGTTTGTCATAATAATACTAATGGCTTTGGCGGTGTCAATGACACTTCCTCCTCCAATCGCTACGATTAAATCTGCCCCACTTTCTTTTAATTTGGAAAGTCCTTCTAGTACGTTTTCTACATTCGGATTTGGTTTAATATCCATGTAAACATCATAAGGAATTCCAGCTTGTTCTAATGTTGTTAAGACTTTTGAAGTAACTTCCGCTTCCATTAAGGAGTGATCCGTTACTATAAAAACTTTTTTATAACCTTCTGTCTTGATTTCTTCTGCAAGTTTTTCTCTTGCACCATAACCAAAATAAGAAGTTCCGTTTAATATTATTCTGTTTACCATATGTACCTCCTATTATTGATTATAACATGTTTTTTTCGGTTATTCGACTATTTTCCAATCATTTTACATGAAAAATTTTATTACAAAAAAAGAACCTAAAAAGGCTCTATTCATAATTGGTAATGATCACCTCTTCGACATTTCCCCTTTTATTTCCCTTAGCATTGATGCTTCTTTTCGCTTCGATCACATGAATATGATAATCTTTGTAGAGGTTTTGAATGAAAGGAGTATTACAATTTGAGAGCATAACATAAACTCCTTTCTTATCTAATTCTTTAAAAATATCGGCAAGGCGTTCTTGTTCTTCTTTCCCAAAGCCAGTGTCTGTATAGCTCGTGAAAGAATTGTTGATCGAATCATATGGCGGATCAAAGTAAACAAAGTCTCCTGCTTCTGCTGTTTCGACGGCTTCTTCAAAGTCAGTGTTCATGATTTTAATATCATTCATGGTTAAATACATATGAATGGCAATTAAGTTTTCGCCATCATAAGTATTGATGTTGTCTTTTCCATTGTAAGGAACATTAAATTCATTTTTACTATTTACTCGATAAAGACCATTGAAACAGGTTTTGTTTAAATAAATCGTACGAGCGGCTCTCGCATAATCGCTCATGCGGGCAAAACTTTTTTTGTTTTTATCTTTATCTCTTAATTTATAGTAAAACTCTTTACTGTTTTCCCGTTCATATTTATTTAAAAGGGCACACATTTTTTGATATTTATCATAGTCAGACATCACGCGGTAAACGTTCATTAATTCTTCATTCCAATCATTAATGACGGCTCTTTTAGGCGCTAGTTCAAAAAGAACGGCACCACCTCCCACGAAGGGCTCATAATAGGTATTGAATTTTTTAGGCATATACTTTTTTAATTTATCAATGATTTGTCTTTTTCCTCCTGCCCATTTGACAAAAGGTTTTACTTTTAGCATGAGGCATTCTCCTTTCCTTTTGTTAACGGTACACTTGAAACACTGTTTAAATGGTAGTCGGCTCTTATTCCTTTTTGATAAGCATAGTATCCAGCACAAGCGATCATTGCGGCATTGTCGGTACAGAATTTCATTGGAGGAATTGATAAATCAACCTTCAGTTCTTGGCATATTTTTTCGGCTTTTTCTCTTAAGACTTGATTCGCTGCAACACCGCCAGCGATAATAAAATGTTTTAAATGCTCTTGTTCTAAAGCTTTTTTGGCTTTACTGATGATACTGTCGGTGGCTACTTTTTGGAACGAAGCGGCAAAATCTTCGAGGTTCAACTTTTCTCCTCGTTGCTCAAGCTTATGATTCAAATTAATGGCCGCGCTTTTTAAACCACTAAAAGAAAAGTTATAGGAGTCATCCTGAAGAGGCATCGGCAACGGATAGGTTGGTTTTCCTTTTTTGGCAAGGGCATCAACTTTTGGCCCTCCAGGATAAGCTAATCCAATGATCCGTGCTACTTTGTCATAGCATTCACCAATAGCATCATCTAAAGTACCTCCCAATTTTTGAAAAGAGAGATGATCTTCCATTTTAATTAGTTCGGTATGTCCTCCACTGACTACTAATGCGAGCAGAGGAAATTCAAGAGGTTTTACTAAACTGTTAGCATAAATGTGGCCTGCAATATGGTGGATCGGAATTAAAGGCTTTTGATAGATATAAGCAAGAGTCTTAGCAGCTTCTAAGCCCACTAACAAGGAACCAATTAAACCTGGTCCGTAAGTAATGGCAATAGCATCCATTTCCTCCATTTTCATGTTTGCTTCCCTTAAACATTCTTCGATTACGATGGTAATGTTTTTGACATGCTCCCTACTCGCTATTTCCGGTACGACGCCACCATAAGTTTTATGAATATCAATTTGACTCGATATGACAGTTGCAATTTCTTCACAACCATTTTTGACAATCGCACAACTAGTTTCATCACAACTACTTTCAATTCCTAAAATATAAACATCTTTCATATACAACACTTTCCATTTCTTCTTTATTTTAACATAAAAGACGCCTCTTTACTAGAAAAATGCGTCTTATCATTCTTATTTTAAGAAGTTAGAGATGGTATTTTTTATCTTTTCTTCTGGAACACCTAATTGTAATAACTCTTCGAGGTTTCTCTTTAGTTCTTGATAGATTTTGTCTACCTTTTCATTCTTAGCTTTTTTACCTTGATCACTGATAAAGCAACCTTTGGTAGAAATACTTACAATCATATTTTTATTTTCTAATTCGGTATAAGCTTTTTTGACTGTATTGGGGTTAATACCTAAATAACTTGCTAATTCACGAATAGATGGGAGCGCATCTTGCTCTTTTAAAATTCCAAGAGCAATATAACGTTCGATCTGTTCGATAATTTGTAAGTAAATTGGATTTCGACTCTGATAATCAAGAACTATCATATCACAAGTCATGTTATCACCTCTATTCTACGGTTTGGTCTTTTAAGTAGCTTTTGAAATGGTCATTATTGGTTACATAAATATAATAACCACGGGTACCATAAAGATAAATTTTATCATAAGGCTCTTTACTATTGACGCTACTACCGTCTTCCTTGATCCATTTTATCATGTCTTCTAAAATGTTTCTATCATCAGTTGTTAGTGATTCTTCTTGAGAAGATGATTCCATAGAAAGTACTTGGATTTTTTCTTTCGCTAGTCCTTCTAATGTACGTTCGTTATTTTTACGCATTAAATAGTCAAGAACCGTTTGATTGGTTATGGATGGAGCATCCAAAATCATCAATTGATGATTTTTATAAATAACTATGGAAAGTACTTCTCCTTGAGTACTTGTATTACTAGTATTCGTATCTAATGATTCGACTAGTTCACTTAAAATCGGTTGCAATTGCCGATAAGTGTAATTTTTTTCTAAGAAGTTTGCGGTTTGAATGTCTGATTCTTTTAAGGTTGTACTGTTTTTGGCTTGATCGGTTGCTTGAAGTTCCTTAAGAAGGGCTTGCCGTTCTTCTTCCCTTAGCGTTAAATAACCATAGTAAGTGTTACCATCTTTTAAAACAATAGTATAATGCATCGACATATCATTTGGCGTTGTTGTTTTGTTTTGGAAGGCATATTGAAGAATTTTTTCTATCGCTTGTTCATCTGTGAATAAGATTTGATCGAGACGATAACCAGAGGTTACATTCATATCATAAGCATTTAAGGAAGAAAAACGAATTCCTTCTATGTCTTCAATGGTAAGAGTTTCTTTGATATAGTCAAAGTTTGGCATTTTCTTTGAATTAATATAAGCTTCCATTCCATAACTATAAAGGAAAGCTAGGAAAAGAGTGATCAGGAAATAGCCAAGGGAAATTTTAATTTTTTGAATCCGCTTTTGGGTGATAAGATCATAGATGAAGAAGTAAGCAAGATAAACGAGTATTATAATTAGGGCATCACGAAAAGATGGTTGCATCAGGAACAGTAAGATTCCAAGGGGGAATAAGGTAAGACATTTGACAAAGGTATGAATATGGAAACTAGTAAAAGAAGTTTCACATTGTTCCATTTTACGTTTTTGGAAAGTAAAGAAACCAAGGAAAATCATAACAAGGCTCCAAAGGAAGGTTTTTAAAAGCATGGTAGTATCATAAGTAAGGGTGGTACCACTCACAAAGGTAATCATCGCTTGAGTTGAAACCATGCCATGATATTCTTGACCTTTGTTAAGGGTTGTATAGTAATAGTTTTCTTTTGCTTGTTCGGCACAATTTTCAATTCCTGTTTGTTCTACACACCGGTCGTAAGCGATCTGTTCACATGTTGCTCCACTACAATCATACTCTACTAGTCTTGTCGGGCCATTTAATACTTGTTGATGGAAAATTAGAAAGAAAGGAATTAAAAATAATAAAAGCACTGTTACAATGATTTGGGTCATGGTATTTCCTACAAGACTCATCGCTACATTGGTAGTCGTAAAAACGGAAATATAACCTAGGCCATAGACAAGGAGGTAATCTAGTACCATCGAACTGTTAAGAACAATATTTTGATTAAAGCAAGAAAAGAGAAAAAGAAATAAAATATTCATCAAAAACATAATAATGATCAAAATAATTCCAGCAAGCGTATTACTGATAAAGATTTGTTTCCTTGATAAAGGCATACCAATGATAAAATCGACTTTTTTTCTTTTATAAAGGAAAGAAAAGAGTACTAATGAAAAAAGAATCGGAATAACAAACATGCCTAGGGTTATGAGTCCACTACTGCCAAACAAATCAACAACTCCCATGTTAGTGGTTGCTAGTTGGATCAAACTGGTAATTAGGGGAAATAAGAATAAAATTAAAGCTAAGATGGACCGTGATTTCTTTAAATTTTGAAAGACATATTTAAGATGCAAGCATGTCTTGGAATTCATATCCTAACACCTCCATTTCATAAAGGAAAATTTCTTCTAAGGTAAGGGGTAAGAAATCAAGTAAGATCGGGTGTAATTTTTCTAATTTCTTACGAATTTCTTTTTCTTCTCCTTTGACAATTAAAGTCGCTACACTTCCACTTTTCTTATAATTTAAAAGCTCAAGATCTTGGAAGGTATTTTCATCAAATTCTTCTTTGAACGAAATCTGAACTTTGTACATTTTGGTTTTTAGTTGATCGATTTCACTTTCAAAGAGGATTCCACCTTGATAAAGTAAGCCTAAGTGATCACAAATGTCTTCTAGTTCTCTTAGGTTATGACTTGTCATAATAATGGTCGTATCTTGTTTGCTCATTTGGGCAGCTAATCGTTTTTTCATAAAGTTACGTACTACCGGGTCGAGGCCATCAAAGGTTTCGTCAAATAGTAAATATTTGGCATTGGTGGCAATGGCACAGATTAGAGCACATTGTCGTTTCATTCCTTTCGAAAAGGTTTCAATGGGTACTTTGGGATTTAATTTTAAAATCTTGGCCATTTCTTCTACCATTTTTTTATCAAAATTGGGATAGAGATCTTGATAAATTTTGGCGTAGTCGGTTAAGGTATAACCGCCATAGAAAAATAAATCATCTGGTACAAAGACAATCTTTGCTTTCACTTCGGGATTGTCAAAGGGATCTTGGCCATCGACTTGTATGGTACCTCCTTCTTTTTCATAGATTCCTACTAGTAAGCGTAACAGCGTGGATTTTCCAGCTCCATTCGCTCCTACTAGGCCATAAATACAATTGTCTTCGATTTTACAAGATAAATCTTCAATTATCTTCTTCTTGGAAAATTGCTTTGAAATGTGTTCAACTTGTATCATAGTTCCTCCTTTGTACTATTTGTACTAGTACAATTATATTGTAACACATTTCTCTTTTATGTCAATATTTTTTAGAAAAAGGAAAAAATCTTAAGTTTCCCTAAGATTTTATTGTTTCTTTTGCAAAGGATCTCGTTCCATCAAAAGCCCGTCGATTCCTTGATAATAGCCTTTTCGAATGGCTTTTTTTTCGAAGTTAAATTTTTGATATAAAGAGATGGCTTCTTGATTATTTTCTCTTACTTCTAAGGTGATTGTAGTTGGCTCTTTTTTTATTAGAGTTTCAAGCAATTTTGTCCCAATGCCTCTTTTCCGTTTGTCTTTTCTTACTTCAAATTGATTAATTTCTACTCTTTCGTAGATTCTACTATAATATAGATAACCAACCACTTCGTTTTGGTCTACCACTATCAAATAAATTCCAAAAGGATTGTTATGCCATTCTTGCTCGACCGTTTCTTTTAATAAAAAGGAATCTTTCAATAGGGAAAGATTACCCTTCGTTAGGGTTACTATTTTCATTTTTCTCTGTTTCTCCGCTTTTTTCTATTTTTTCTTCTGCTTCTGTCTTTTTCAGATAAATGGGATTTACAAAATGGGGATTCACGGGTTTTGCTCCTCGATAATATTCCACAATTTTAAGAATATCTGGATCGTATGGTTCTGCTTCTTTTTGGAAAAGAATACTATTACTAATTTTCACAGGCTTATCATATTCTTTGGCCTTGTCTTCTAAAGAGGTAAGTGGCAGATAACTGTCTTCTACAATCGCTTTTCCCTCTTTTTCATAAATAGCGCCATAGACATAACCACGTCTTGCATCAATCAGAGGCATTTGGTATTTTTTTTCTCCTTGATAAGATAAAGCCATAGCCCGTAATGCCGACACTGGTATAATTTCTTTTTGAAGGGTCCAAGCAAAGGTTTTGGCGATGGTTACTCCAATACGAATACCGGTAAAAGAGCCCGGCCCTACTACTACATAAATACGATCAACCTCTTGTGGGGTTAACTGATTTTGTTCAAATAAAGTGATTATCGCTGGGAGTGCTTCTTGAGATAGTTGTTGTCCATAATCTTTTTTTACTTCCAAAAGAATCTGGTTTTCTTTTAAAAGAGCACTATATAGATAGCTAGAAGAAGTATCTATATAAAGTTCTATCATAAGATAGCCTCACAAATATCTTCATATTTTTGGCCATGAGGAGTAATGACAATCATTCTAGTATTTTCTTCTTCGCCATAAGATTTGAATTTAATATCTAAGCGTTCTTCCGGAAGATAATCTTCGATCATATCTGCCCATTCAATAATGGTAATACCACCTTTATTAAAGTATTCTTCTAATCCTAATTCATCGGCTTTCCCATCCAAACGATATACATCCATATGATAAAGAGGTAATTCTCCTGTCGTATATTCTTTAATGATATTGAAGGTTGGAGATGTTACTTCTTCTTCTACTTCTAAGGCTGCAGCAAAACCTTTGGTAAATACTGTTTTTCCACTTCCTAAATCTCCCATTAAACAAATTACCATATTTGGAAAATGTTCTGATTCTATATTTTGAGCTAACTCAATGGTATCTTTTTCACTATAAGATATTACTTTATAATTCATATTGTTCCCTCTTTCCGTCTAGTCTATTATAGCAAGAAGAAAGGAATCTTTTCAAGATGTTCTCCAAAATTATTACGACAAAATTTTGACAAAAAGAAAAAGAGCTATGAGCTCTAGTTTTCATTGGATTCTTTTGAAATCTCTTCAATACTTTTGTTTTGGGCATTTAATAAAGCCATGCTTGTCCAGCTGGAAGTTAATCCATAATCAATATAGATCAACTGTCCTGACATATAGGAACAGATATCGCTTCCCACTACTACCATCGGATAACCCATATCTTTTGGTTCTGCTGCATAACCATTCCAACTTTTTAAGAAGATATTTTCAATCATAGCAGCACCTTCTTCAGCGTTGCCAGTTGGACTGGTTGATTTGTTAAAGTCATCGGTTAAACCAGTGGTAGTATCTCCAGGGTTAATTGCATTGATGCGAATTTTGTGATCAATAAACTCTTTACTCATACATTTGTAAGTAACATAAGATAATAGACATTGCTTGGCAAAAACGTAAGAGCTTTCAATTAATTTGGGGTGTTCCTCATACCATTCCATCGCTTCATCCCAGGATTCTATGTTAATAAGTTCTACTGCTTCCTTATAAACTTGTTGCCAACCAAAGCCTCCTACTGAGGCAATGAAGGTAACGGAACCGTGATCTGAAATTCTATCCAGTAAACTTTCAGTCATATATTTTTGACTATAGAAGTTCACCTTTTGCACTAGCATTTCTTTTCCTTTGAAGCCGGCAATTCCATGGCATAAGAATAAAGCATCAATTTTTGCTGGTAAGTTATTGATAATATTATCGATTTCCTCTTTGTTGCTAAGATCGGCTTGAAAGGCTTTCTTTACAGGTAAATCGATAGGATTTTTATCAATAGCATAGACTTCTGCTCCCAAGTCTAACAATAATTCGGTAGCAGACCGACTCATTCCTGATGCTGCTCCGGTAATAACTACTGTTTTTCCTTCATATCCAAATAAATTTTTTAAATCCATATTTTTATCCTCCCTATTTTTCATTTTATCATAAAATAAGTAAGAATAAAGCAAAAAAGTTTTTTCTTTACACAAAAAACGTTGATATCTTTTGGATATCAACGGAATAAACAAAAAAATTCTTGGCGGCTTCCTATTTTTGCATTCACTATCGTCGGCGTTAGAGTGCTTAACTTCTGTGTTCGGGATGGGAACAGGTGTACCCACTCTGCTATCGCTACCAAGAAAAATATTTAGAGAAATAGTTCTCTGAAAACTTAGATATTGTGTTCATCAAATTAATATATAGGGTTAAATCCTCGATCTATTAGTACTAGTCAGCTCAACATATCACTATGCTTCCACCTCTAGCCTATCAACCTCATCGTCTTTGAGGGATCTTACTATATAAAATATGGGAAAACTCATCTTAAAGTTGGCTTCCCGCTTAGATGCTTTCAGCGGTTATCCATTCCCAACATAGCTACTCTGCACTGCAACTGGCGTTACAACAGATACACCAGAGGTTGGTCCATCCCGGTCCTCTCGTACTAAGGATAGCTCTCTTCAATTTTCCTACGCCCACAACGGATAGGGACCGAACTGTCTCACGACGTTCTGAACCCAGCTCGCGTGCCACTTTAATGGGCGAACAGCCCAACCCTTGGAAGCGAATCCACCTCCAGGATGTGACGAGCCGACATCGAGGTGCCAATCACCACCGTCTATGTGAACTATTGGGTGGTATCAGCCTGTTATCCCCAGGGTAACTTTTATCCGTTAAGCGACGACCATTCCATTCTGCATCGTCTGATCACTAAGTCCTACTTTCGTATCTGCTCGACTTGTAGGTCTCGCAGTCAAGCTCCCTTATACCTTTACGCTCTTAGAATGATTTCCAAACATTCTGAGGGAACCTTTGAGCGCCTCCGTTACTCTTTAGGAGGCGACCGCCCCAGTCAAACTGCCCACCAGACACTGTCCCTGAACCGGATCACGGTCCTAGGTTAGAAGTCCAATGTATTAAGGGTGGTATTCCAAGGGTGACTCCACTAGAACTGGCGTCCTAGTCTCAACGTCTCCCACCTATCCTCTACAGAATACACCGAACCTCAATATCAAGCTACAGTAAAGCTCCATGGGGTCTTCCCGTCCTGTTGCGGGTAACCTGCATTTTCACAGGTATTAAGATTTCACCGAGTCTATGGTTGAGACAGTGCCCAGATCATTACACCTTTCGTGCGGGTCAGAACTTACCTGACAAGGAATTTCGCTACCTTAGGACCGTTATAGTTACGGCCGCCGTTCACTGGGGCTTCAATTCGTACCTTCGAATCATCGACCAGAAGTCTATCTAAGCACTCCTCTTAACCTTCCAGCACTGGGCAGGTGTCAGCCCCTATACATCGTCTTACGACTTAGCAGAGACCTGTGTTTTTGGTAAACAGTTGCCTGGGCGTCTTTAGTGCCGGTCATCAAGATGACCACCCCTTCTCCCGAAGTTACGGGGTTATTTTGCCGAGTTCCTTAACCATAGTTCTCTCGCTCACCTTAGGATACTCTCCTTGCCCACCTGTGTCGGTTCTCGGTACGGGTACCTATATGATTAACCCTAGAAGCTTTTCTTGGAAGCATAGAGTCAGAAGATTTCACTGCAAGCAGCTTCACCATCACACTTCAGTTGAAACGATAAACGGATTTCCCTATTTATCAACCTTTGTGCTTAGACCAGAATCCAATAACTGGCTCTTCCTATCTTTCTCCGTCACTCCATCAGTCATATAAGTAGTACA
>ERZ1090866.58-NODE-58-length-56736-cov-44.033503_pt1:0-32500 | contig 56736 bp, 53 predicted proteins | sample MGYA00478477_ERZ1090866 | MGnify/ENA primary metagenome ERZ1090866 (study PRJEB33644, sample SAMEA5815737) | chicken gut metagenome | biome: Chicken; feature: Gastrointestinal Tract; material: Caecum | place: Ireland | collected 2019-01-01 | study: A study... | reverse complement strand
AAGAGAACTTACAAGTGATGGCCAAAGTATTTTTTTAATTTCTATTTTCATAATCTTCCTCCACTACACTTTTATTTTATCATAAATTATTTTTCTTGCAACTCCATATTTATAACGATCGTACTAACATTTTCCGTTTTGGTAATTTTTTCATAAAGGAAAGGGCGTTTTTTTCCAACTAACGATTTGAAAAATTGAAGCAGAAAAGTCAAATAATAAATAAGAAAGAAGAGGACTATCAAATGAATCAATCTTTCCATAAAAATAGAATTTGTATCTATCTCTAGTAAGTTAAGGCAATAAAACGGTAATAACAATGTTCCTAGATAAAGCAAGCACTCTCTTAAAATAAGGAAGAAAATCCTACCTCTTTTTCCTTTGTAGGCTAGTCTTATTTTTACTACAAATTTTCCGATCGTATATCCATTGGTAATAATTGGGATCAAAATATAATAAATAAGGAAAGCAAGAAGAAATAAAATGGGATATTGATTCCAATGAGGAAATAAAAGACTTACTATTCCAAAACAAAGCGTATATCCACCCATGTCAATAAAGAAAGCAATAATTCTTCGGTAAATGGAAACTTCTTGTCCTTTTTTATAAGAGGTTTCATCTAATTTCTTTCTACTAGGAAGAAAGCAAGTTAAAAGAGGAGTAATCCAAAAACCAATCATTCCACCTAAAGTATTCATCAGTAAATCATCCACATCAAAAAGACGATAAGCTTTTGGATAAATTCCAAATAAACCTGTTAATTGCGTCACTTCAAAGAAAAGACTAAGAAGAAAAGATGCAAGCAATACTTTTGACCATTTCTTTTCAAAATAATAACGAAGATAAATACCAAAGGGAATCGTTAAAACAATATTAAATAATACTGTATAAACAGTAGGATTTTTAATTAAAGTAAGATAACTTCTCGGATCTTTCCATACAATATTGGTATTGTCCATAAAATCTTTAATAAAATGAAAAGGTATTAACTGAGGTGTCTTGGTAGGCATCAAAGCTACTGCTTGTCTTGAGGGCAAAGGTAGTATAACAAGGAAAAAAGCAGTTAACAAATATAGAGCAAAAGTATATACAATAGCACTTCTTAAAAAAGGAACCGATCCAAACTTGTGATACTGATAGATTAAATAAGGTAAAGTAATTAACAAAGCCAAAAGTGGAAAAGTAAAAAAAGCAATTTTAATCGGTTCTAAATAAACTTCCATTTTACCTCCTATTCTTTTCTAAATAATTTAAAAATTTCTTCTAAACTTATTTTTTTATCAATGTAATCTTTCATAAAAATTAAAAGAGAAGCGGATATTTTTTTCTCTTGGCAAACTTCTAAGATAGCATCTAAAGCATATCTTCCTTCTACAGTATTTGCATGCAGAAACTCTTCGGCTTTTTCTCTGTCTTGTTCTAATAATCTTCCATAACGATAGTTACGACTATTGATACTATTACAAGTTAAAATTAAATCACCAATTCCCGAATAAGTATAAATTGTTCTTTTCTCTCCTCCTAAGGAAATTAGTAAGGATTCCATCTGATGAACCATTTCCGTTAAAAAATAAGCTTTGGTAGAATCAATATCATATCGTACCCCTAAAGCTCCCATAAAAATAGCTAAAATATTTTTGATTACACTGGCATACTCTACTCCAATCAGATCCCTGCTAATTTCAATTTCAATAGCTGTATTTTGAAATAACGTTTTTACTATTGCTTCTACTTCTTCTTCTCTTGTAGCAAGTGTCATCCCAGTAGGAATATTTTGAATTAATTCTTTGGCAAATGTAGGACCAGCTAAATAACTAAATGTTCCTAAAGTGTTTTGTTCTTTAAAAATATCATACATTAGATCATTGCTTCCTTTTTCCAATCCTTTAGAAACAAAAAGATAATGATGGGGCCCTTGTGCCACTTCATTTACTTGTTTTAAAACACTTCTTACTGCCCCACATGGTACAGCTAGCACAATCAGATTGGTTTTTCTTATCGCTTCTTTTAAATCTTTTGTTACTACTAAATCTTCTTTTAAAGTAATTCCAGGTAGTACTCTTTGATAAGTATGATGTTTCGTAATTTCTTCCTCCTCTTCTTGAAAAGAAGTCCAAAAAACGATATCACTATTTGAATATTGATGCCACAAACTCCCCAAAGCCAAACCAAAAGCCCCTGTTCCTAATATTGTTATTTTCAATTTTATCGCATCCTTTTCTGTTTTACTATCGTACCATAACTTTCTTAGTTTGAAAAGAGAACAAGCTTACTTCTGCAATCTTGGATTATCATTTAAGAAAAGCTTTTGTTTATCCGAAGAAGCCTTTTCTACCGTTGTATGAATGAGGGTCAACGCTTCCTTTTTCTCTTTTAAATTATTTTGTTTTAATATACTTTCTTGTATACTTTGATCAATATCTTTTTTATCGAGTAATAAAAAACTTGCTCGTAGTTGTTGCTGTCGCTGAACCACCTCGGCTTGTTCCATTTTTCCTGTTTGCAAAGTGAAATCAGAAAAAGTAAATATCTTTCCTAGGGCTTGTTGAGCCAACCTCTTTCCATACTCTTCTTTTTTGGTTACAATTTCTTGTTCAAAAGAAGGATAATTCTTCTTTAAAAGTTCTATATAATCTACAATTTTTCCATTTCGATTATATTGAAACAAATTATTCATGTGTTGATACTCTTGATCGGATAAATAGATAAAATAAAAACGATTTCTTTTTAAAATATCTCTTACTTCTTTTTTTTGATTCTTATTGTTTAATTCTTCTTCTAAAAAAGTTAAGAAGGAGGTTTCCATTTCTTGGGCTAGTGCAGCATTTAAAGGTAATTTCTGTTCTTCTTCTCTTTCCATCTTTTTTAATTTTTTTCGAACTCTTCTTAACGGCAACGTCTCTGTTTCCAAAGATAGAATTGCTTCAAAGTCTTCTTTTGCGGATTTTTGATGTAGTTCTTCTTCCATTTCTTTTAAGATATTTTTTCTTTCTTTTTTTGTGAGGATCTCATAGTAATAATAGTTTTCTACCACATATAATTGATTTAGCTTATTTATGTCTGTTAATGTTACTTCACTCGAATGAAAAAGAATTGAATCAATCATATTTTGATAACCAATAAAAACACCAGTTGCTAATTTCTGTAATGCTTCTTTATGCCAAAGCTCTTCTTGAGTTAATGCCATCATTGTCTTCCCTCCCCATTAATTGTTACCTATTATAGCACAAATCTTATCTTTAGAAAAATTTTCTTCTTTTTGATTTCTTTTTTTGTTTTTGGGAAAAATAATTATGGTTATATATCCACTAGTTATTTACCACTTGGATTGTTACAATGTTTTTATGGCGATGTTAATAAAGGAGGAAAAATATGGATAAGAGCGTTGAGTTAGAAGTTGAAAATGGAGTTTATATTTTTAAACTCGAGAATCTGTTAAAAGCAAATCATATTTCTAAAAATAAATTAGTACGAGATACGAATACAGATTTTAAAGTGATCAAGCGACTTGCTAGTGGCAATTTAGTCCGAATTGATATTTATGTTTTAGCAAGACTTTGTAATTATTTAAATTGTGAAGTCCAAGATATTATTGAATTTAAAAGAAAAAAGAAATAACTAGCTTTGGGCTGGTTGATTTCTTTTTTTTCTTCTTTTAGGTCTTTCTTTTTTTACAACAAAGCCTTCTAATAGTCTATATCCTTTTTTTGTTTTTATATAAAAGTAACCCAAGGTGGAGAAGGTAGCCGCACCAATAAAGTTTACAATTAAATCTTGCATGGTATCAATTTCTCCTAAGTCAAGATAGCCTCCATCAATGACCTCTTGTTTTCCTTCCCCATAATAAATAATGGTTCTATTGATATCTTGAATCACTACAGGAACATTACTTTTCGCTCCATCGAATTCTACCGAGGAGATTTTTTGTACCAAAGTATCTTTTTGCATATCAGAATTTGTAATCTGATCGGCTCCATATTCGAAAAATTCCCAAAGCACTCCTACTGTCATTGAGAAGCAGAAGGAAACTAAAGCTACAAAAACAGGGGTTAAATGAAGATTGATTTTTTCACTTTCATTTAAAAGATAGACAAGGGAAAAACCAATTCCGGCTGCTAAAAAGCCATTAAGGGTGTGCAAAATGTTATCCCAATGAGGAAAAATACCATAGAAATTTTGAATTTCTCCTAATATTTCAGCCGAAAAGATAAAAAGAAGCAACAAAGTTTCTAGTAAAGGAGGTATTTTTAGATTAAATTTATCACTAATGATAAAGGGCAAAAGAAATAAAAAAAGAGTTAAAATACATAAAAAGGCATTATGATAATTTCCTAATAATATTTCTCGAATCAAACATAAAATAACTAAAAATCGTAAAAAAGCATAAAGATAAGCTACTCCTTTTCTTTCTTCTTTTTGATAGTGTTCTTTTATTTTTTGATAAAAATTCCTCCATTTTGACATCTTTATAAACCTCCTTCTTTCTTAATTATATAGGATATTTTAAAATTTGTAAATTTATGATACAATACACTCATCACAAAAAGGAGGGATGTACTTTGGTTCGAAATACCGTAGCGATCGTGGGGCGTCCTAATGTGGGAAAGAGTACTCTTTTTAATAAAATTGCGGGAGGAAAAATTGCTATCATCGAGGATACGCCAGGAGTAACAAGAGATCGGATCTATCAAGAAGTAACTTACCAAAACAAAAAATTTCTTTTGATTGATACAGGAGGTATCGATGTAGAGAAAGCAAATTTCAATGAGGAAATTAAAATTCAAGCGGAAATTGCAATTCAAGAAGCGGATGTTGTCATCTTTGTGGTAGATGGGAAAGAGGGATGTACCCGAAATGATTTGGTAGTTCGTGATATTTTAAGGAAAAGTGGAAAAAAAGTTGTTGTAGCGATCAATAAAGTAGATAATAAAGAAGCAAAAGAACATTTATACGATTTTTATGAGTTAGGCTTTCAAGATTATATTCCGATTAGTGCCATTCATAATACGGGTTATATTGAATTGATGGATACCGTTACTGCTTCTTTCAAAGAACAAGAAGAACAAGAAGAAGATACTAGAATTAAAATTAGTATTATCGGGCGACCTAATGTCGGAAAAAGTAGTCTTACCAACGCTCTTTTAAACGAGGAAAGAGTGGTCGTATCCCCTATCGCTGGAACGACAAGGGATTCGATTGATTCTGTTTTTAAATATCATGGAGAAGAGTATGTTTTAATCGATACGGCTGGAATGCGAAAAAAAGGAAAAGTCTTTGAGACCGTTGAAAAGTATAGTTTATTACGTAGTATGAGAGCAATTGACCGTAGTGATATTTGTCTTATTGTTATTAATGCCGATGACGGTATTAAAGAACATGATAAACATATTGCGGGTTATGCTATTGAAAAGGGAAAAGGGATTATCTTTGTTGTGAACAAATGGGACTTAGTCAAAGATACTACGATCCATGACTTTCAAAAATTAATGCGAGCAGAATTTCAATTTGCAACCTATGCTCCGATTGTTTTTCTATCGGCTTTGACAAAAAAAAGAATTCATACCCTTATGCCAGAAATAATTAAAGTCTCGGAAAATATAAAACGCGAAATTAAAACAAGTGTCTTAAATCAAGTCATTATGGATGCTTATCAATTAAATATTCCACCTAGTTATAAAGGGAAACGCTTAAAGATTTACTTTACGAGTCAAACTGGAATCAAACCTCCCAAGTTTACGTTCCGAGTAAATAATAAGGGTCTTGTTCATTTCTCTTATGAACGTTATTTAGAAAATAAATTACGGGAAAATTTTGAATTTGAGGGGACTCCCATTGTCTTACAATTTAAGAATCGAAAGGGGGATGAATAATGTTATTTCACCGAGAAGATCCTAAAACAGAATTAGAAGGGATTGAAAGAGCGGTAGCCATTTTAAATGACCGCTACGAAAAAAAGCAAATGTCACTTGAAGTTTTTCAAAAGAAATCTATGGAATTTGCCAAAAGAAAAGAAAAATGTTTAAAAAGAATGGCAAAAGAAGAAAAGAAGGAACTCTAACCTTCTTTTTTCATATTTTAATATAGGAGGAGAAAAAATGTTTGGTGATAGTTTTTTTAAAAAGGTAGAACAAAAGACGAATGTTAGTAAAGATTCTATTTTAAATCTTGCGAATAAATTACAAAATGGTAACATGAAAGATGAAGCGACACTTAGCGAAGTAGTGGATGAAATAGCGAATATGACGGGAAAGAATATTACACAGGAGAAAAAAGAAAAAATCATTCATACGATTATAAATGATCAGGTTCCATCGGATGTCGATAAAATGTTTTAGAGCTTTGGCTCTTTTTTCTTGGAATAATTCTTATTTCATTTCATAAAGTGAAATAGAAGAAAAAGAAAAGGTGAATGTGTATGGAAAAATCAGAAATTATCAAAAATATTGCTCTTCGCACAGGAGGAGATATTTATTTAGGAGTGGTAGGTGCTGTTCGCACGGGGAAAAGCACTTTTATTAAGAAAATGGTAGAAACCCTTATCCTTCCTTATATTGAAGATGAATATGAGAAAAAAAGGACTTTGGATGAAATTCCTCAGAGTGCTCAAGGGAAAGCCATTATGACAACCGAGCCTAAGTTTGTACCCAATCATGCAGCAAAAATAAAGATTGATGATTTTAGTTGTAATATCAGACTCGTTGATTGTGTAGGCTTTGTCATTGATAATGCAAAAGGAGCGAGTGATGAAAATGGTCCTAGAATGGTCAAAACTCCTTGGTATGATGAAGAAATTCCTTTTACGGAAGCGGCAGAAATTGGTACGGAGAAGGTAATCAAAGATCATTCGACGATTGGAATTGTAGTGACTACCGATGGGTCAATTGGAGAATTTAATCGAAGTGATTACTTAAATGCCGAAGATAGGGTGATTGAAGAACTAAAATCGATGGGAAAACCTTTTATTGTCCTTTTAAATTCTACACACCCGACGCTACCTGAAACGGAAAGACTTGCAGAAACCCTCCACGAAGAACATCAAGTGCCGGTCTTACCGATTAATATCGAAGCAATGAATGAACGGGAAATGATCACGATTTTAAGAGAAGCACTTTATGAATTTCCAATTTTAGAAGTAAGAGTGAATATGCCTGAGTGGATCGCTATTTTAAATCACGATAATCCAATCAAAAAGCAATATATTGATGCGATTCGTGAAAGTGTGGTAGAGATTGATAAATTAAGAGATATTGAATCGATTACTGATCATTTTAAAGACTGTGAATCCATTGAAAAAGCCTATATTGCCGAAGTGGATCCTGCCACTGGTATTGTTACCATTAATTTAGAAGCTCCCGCCGAATTATATAATCAAGTTTTAAAAGATATCGTTAAAATTGATGTTACAAGTAAAGCTGCCCTTCTTTCTTTATTCCAAGGTTATGAGGAAGCGAAAAGAGAATATGATCAAATCAAGTATGCGCTTAAGATGGTAAAACAAACTGGTTATGGGGTGGCAACACCAGCGCTTGAAGATATGAAGTTAGAATCACCAGAAATTATCAAGCAAGGATCCCGCTATGGTATCAAGTTAAAAGCTGTAGCTCCCAGTATTCATATGATCCGAGTTGATGTGCACTCTACTTTTGAACCAATTATTGGAAGTGAAACCCAAAGCAAAGAGCTAATTGACTACTTAATGAGAGATTATGAAACCAATCCAAGTGAAATTTGGAAAAGTGAGATCTTTGGTCGAAGCCTTGATAACATCGTTCAAGAAGGAATCCAATCTAAAATTGCTATGATGCCTGATAATATTCGTTATAAATTACAACAGACCCTTACCAAAATTGTCAATAAGGGATCCAATAATATGATCGCTATTGTATTGTAAAAAAGATTCGAGAAGGGAATCTTTTCTCTTTTCTCTTATTTATAGTATAATGAGTTTAAGGAAAAAGAGGTGAAAGAGATGAAAAATAAATTTCAACTAACAAAAGAACAAAATATATTCTTAGCGAAAAAAGTGCTCGTTTCTAATATCTATAACAGTGCAAAATTGGAAGGAATAAATACCACTTATTCTGATATACAAACCATTTTAGAGGGAGTGAATGTTCCTACTTTAAAATTAGATGAAATCAATTGTATTTTAAATCTAAGGGATGCTTGGAAATTTACTCTTTCCCATATTGATGCAGAAATTAATCTTGATTTTATTTGTAAAATAAATTCTTTTGTATCTAGAAATGAATCTTTAGAATGAGGGGTTTTACGGAATGGAAAAGTTGGGATCAATGGAGTTGATTTTATCCCAAGCATTCCTAAAAAAGAAGAAGTCATAAAACAAATGACAAATATCCTAGAGGAGGAGAATGCTACGAGTAGAAGCTTAAATCTTATGCTTTATTTGATGCGAAGTCAGCTGTTTTGGGATGGAAATAAAAGAACGAGCATGATCGTAGCCAATAAGATTTTAATTCAAAATGGTTGTGGTATTCTTACGGTTAAAGAAGAGTTTATTCCTCGTTTTAATCAATTGTTAACAGAATATTATAATACAGGTGAAAAAGAGAAAATAATTTCTTTTTTGTATGATAATTGTATTTTTGGCTTAGAGTTTGAGAACTAAAATGCTAACGGAATCCATTTTTTGAAAGATCAAAATACTTGATCTTTTTTTAAATGACACTTTTTTAGATATCGCTTTAATTTTGCTACTTTTTCTCCATAAAGGATTTTACTATGTTCTAAAACTCGAAAAAATTTTTTCTTCGTTAATTCTTCTTCTAACAAATAAAATTTTCCTTGATAAAGGTAAAAATCTTCTATACCAAAAGGAATCTCTTCTAGCTCCAAAATAATCTTCTGTCTTCCCACAAAAATAATTTTCATATCAATATTATGATCTCCTAAATCAAAATCATCGAGAAAAGAAATTTTTAATATGGTTCCTATCTTTTCATGAAAACCCACTTCGACTTGATAGAAACCAGCTTTTAGAAAATGATAATATTGATTATAGGTTAATAAGAATTCTTTAATATTTTTCATAGTTTCCGTTTTATCTTGATCATAAATATTTTTCATAAAAAAAATCGTAAAGGAGTCATCCTCTTCAAATACCATATGCATGTTTCTCACCTAGTGTAGGGTATGCAAAAAGACTTAGATCGTGTCTACGGCTAAGTCTTCTAATTCTTTTTGGATTTCTTCTTTTCCTTCTTTGGTTTCACTAGAGAAGATCACTAAGTTATCCCCTACAACTAAATCAAGCGTTTCTAAGATTTGTTTTTTGCATTTTTCTCTTTTGCTTGTTCCAATTTTATCGGCTTTGGTCGCTACAATGGTGACAGGAATTTTATAATATTTTAGAAAATTATACATCATAACATCATCTTCACTTGGTTTATGGCGAAAATCAACGAGAAAAAAAACTCTTTTTAATTCTTTTCTTGTTTCTAAGTATTCTTCAATCATTTTACCAAATTTCTCTTGAACACTTCTACTCACTTCTGCATAGCCATAACCGGGTACATCAATCAAGTAAAATTCATGATTTACTTCATAGAAATTTAAAGTTTGTGTTTTCCCTGGGCGACTTGAGGTGTAAGCGAGATTTTTTCTCTCTAAAAGGGTATTAATAAAGCTACTCTTCCCAACATTACTACGTCCTACTAAGAGAAATTCTGGCTTCCCATCTTCTGGATATTGACTGCGTCGGGTGGCCATGACTGCTAACTCAGCATTTGTTATTTTCATTTTGTTCCACGCTCCTTATATAACGTTTGGTTACGATATCTAAATCTTCAATCAATTCTTCGGCTTCTTCAAAGCTTCCTACTCGAGCCCCACTCGCCATGGGATGTCCTCCCCCATTGTATTTTTCTGCTACTCTGTTGATCTCAGGCCCTCTTGAACGAATATTAATTCTAACATTGTTATTTTTTAAATCCTCTGTTACGATCACCCAGACTAATATTTCTTCAATAAAGTTAAAGTTATTTATCATATTGCCAGCCGAAGCGGTATCAGCTTTAAATTTACTAATAATATCATTGGTTAGAAAAATAGAAGACACTCCATTTTCTGATACTTTCATATTTTCAGCAATATAACCTTCTAGTCGCACTTCTTTTAAAGGCCTTAAATACATTTTATGATAAAGTTCAGATAAAGAAAAAGGATATTTGGCTAGATAATAGCTAACAAGAGCAAAAGTTTTTGGAGTAGAGCTGTCAAAAAGAAAACGATTGGAATCACTTACTAAGCCACAATATAGGGTTTTGGCAATCTGTTCATTACATTTTAATTTGGTCGCACATAACATTTCCATTAAGATTTCACAAGTGCTGCTTGCTTTGGAGTCTATATACTCCAAATCCCCAAAGGTTTCAATATAAGGATGATGATCAATTTTAATAATTTCTCCGGCTTTATCTAAGTCTTTAAAATCAATCCGTTTCCGGTCAGGAGTATCTAAGACGATCAACAAAAAATCTTGCCAATCTTCTTCTAATTTATCTAGTTTTCCCAAATAAGAAAATTTACTACTACCATTTCCTACAGCATATACTTTTTTCTTAGGAAAAGTTAACTTGATCGCTTCTTTCAAAGCCAACTGACTGGCCATCGCGTCCGGATCGACTCCTATATGCCTTGCTAGAATGATCGTATCGTATTTTTTTATTTCTTTGTATATTTTTTTAAACATTTTTCTTATCCAATCTCATTTATTATTCTTTTGGTATCCTCCGCAATCATTAATTCTTCATCGGTTGGGATAACATAAACGAAAACGGAAGAGTCGTCGCTACTAATTTTACGAAGTTCTCCCATACAATCATTTGCTTTTTCATCTAGTTTAATACCAAGACAAACTAAATTTTCACAAACTCTTTTACGGAAGGGAACACTGTTTTCCCCAAGTCCAGCGGTAAAGACAATGACATCGGCTCCGCCTAATAAGACATAATATTCGGCAATGTAGTTCGTTACTTTTCTTGTGTACATATCAAAAGCTAACTTACACTTTTCATCGCCTTCTTCCATACCGGCTACCACATCACGCATATCACTACTTTTCTCACTAATACCAAGCAAACCTGATTTCTTATTTAGAGCATCTACCACTTCACTGGCATTAAGCCCTTCTTGTTCCATTACATAAGGAATAATCGAAGCATCCACATCTCCAGACCGTGTGCCCATCATAATTCCTGCAAGCGGGGTAAAGCCCATCGAAGTATCTACACATTTGCCATCTTTAATGGCCGTGATCGATCCTCCATTTCCGACATGACAACTAATGATTTTTAAATCGTTTCGGTTTAATTCTTTACTAATCTTCTTGGTTATATAACGATGACTTGTTCCATGAAAGCCATATTTTCTAACACCATAGTTTTGATACCATTCATAAGGTACTGGATAAAGATATTCTTCTTGACTCATCGTCTGATGAAAAGCAGTATCAAAAACTCCTACCATGGGAACATCAGGCAACACTTCCCGAAAAGCATTGATTCCTAAGACATTCGCTGGATTGTGTAGAGGGGCAAAGTCTTTAAACTTGATTAAATCCTCTACCACTTCATCAGTAATTAATACGCTTGATGAATATTTATCTTTTCCATGAACAAGGCGATGTCCTACCCCATTAATTTCATCTAGAGAGCCGATAATATTTAAAGAAATTAATTTTTCTAGTAACACTTTTACTGCATCAGTATGATTTTGAAGTTCGATTTCTTCTTTGATTTTTTCACCATGGAATTTGATCGTATAGCTGCTTCCTTCTAAACCGATGCGTTCAAAAAGACCACTTGCTATCACTTCTTCCTTATCCATATTGAATAGACTGAATTTTAAGGAACTACTTCCTGTGTTGATTGAAATAATTTTCATATTTTCCCTCTTTCCTAAATCTATTGTTATTATACTACAGGAAAGGAAATAAGAAAAGGATCAATCTCCTTTTCCTATTATCCTTTGTATTCTCCACCATTAATATGGAAGACTTGACCCGTTGTATAACTAGCATCATCACTAGCCAAATATAAGAAGATCGGCGCTATTTCCACGACTTCGCCTGCCCGTTTCATAGCAGAGTCGGATCCTAAGGTAGGAATTTTCTCCTCTTCCCAGCAAGCAGGTTGCAAAGGAGTCCAGAAGACACCCGGTGCCACGGCATTCACTCGAATATTTTGGGTAGCAAGATTGGTAGAAAGTGATCTTGTAAAACCTACAATCGCCCCTTTACTCGTTACATAATCGATTAATTCAGGTTCTCCTTTAAAAGTCGTAATAGAAGTTACATTAATGATAGAACTACCCGCCTTTAAATGCGGAAGCACTTCTTTGGTTAGATAGAACATACCATAGACATTGGTCTTCATCGTTTTATCAAATTGTTCTTCACTAATATCCGTTAATTTCTTCTGTTGATATTGTACCCCAGCATTGTTAATTAAAATATCGATCTTTCCAAAACAATTCAATGTTTCTTGCACAATTCTCTTACTAAAATTTCTTTCCTTTATATCTCCTTTGATTAGGATACAATTTCCTCCATAATATTCAACAATCTTTTTGGTATCAAAAGCATCTTGATCTTCATCATAATAAACCAAAACAAGGCTTGCCCCTTCTTTGGCAAAAAGAACCGCTACCGCTTTTCCAATCCCCGAATCACCACCTGTAATGATCGCTACTTTCCCTTTTAATTTTCCACTCGCGCGATAGTTGGGATTATCAAAGATCGGCTTCGGTGTCATGACATATTCCATCCCCGGTTGCCTATTTTGATGTTGTGGGGGAAAACGAACTTGGAAGGATTCACATTTATAGCCAATCCCATGTGGATTTACATAAGCTAGACCATAATCATTTTGTAAAAATTTATTTTCTTTCATATTTTCACCTATGTTAGCTTATGCTATTTTCTTTTTTTAGACATAAAAAAGAAGGAATTACCCTTCTATTACAACATGATACGTATCCCGAGCGATCATTAATTCTTCATCCGTTGCTAAAACATAGACCGGAATTTTTGATTCACTTTTCGTAATAATGCCTTCGACTCCTTTACGAACAATCGTTTCTTTGTTCTTTTCTTCATCAAGAACAATTCCAAGAGGAGTAAGTTTCTTTAACGTTTCTCCGCGAATGATATCATCGTTTTCACCACCACCAGCAGTGAAACAAATAGCATCGACTACTCCACCTAATCTTACATAGTATTTCGCTACATAATCAGCAATTCTTGAAGTATACATTTCAATCGCTAAAGAAGCTTTTTGTTCATTCGCTTCAAACGCCCGATCAATATCTCGTAAATCACTCATTCCTGCAATTCCCTCAAGACCACTTTCTTTATTTAATTGTTGTTCAATCCAATCTAGGTTTCGCTGTTCTTTTTTCATGACATAACTAATAATTGAATAATCAATATCTCCAGAACGCGTTCCCATCATAATTCCTGAGTTTGGAGTAAAGCCCATCGAAGTATCTACACAACAACCTTCTTTTACCGCTGTAATCGATCCACCGTTTCCAATATGGCAAATGATTAGATTCGGTTTTTTCCCTAAAATTTCTGTCATCTTTTCGGTAATAAATTTATGACTTAAACCATGGAATCCATACTTTCTAACATCATATTTTACATACCATTCATAAGGTACCGGATAAAGATAAGTCGCTTCATTCATCGTCTGATGAAAAGCGGTATCAAAACAAGCGACCATCTTAGCATTCGGAATATTACTTTGAAAAGCATAAATTCCTTTTAAAGCAGCTGGATTGTGAAGAGGAGCTAACTCGGAAATTCCTTCAATTTCAAGTAAAACACGATCGGTAATCTCCACACTTTTAGAATACTTGTTTCCCCCATGAACCACACGATGTCCAACCGCTTCGATTTCATCAAGTGATTCTACTACTTTATTTTCAATTAATATATTTAATAGTAGCTTCACCGCATCATTATGATCTTTTAAAGGAACAAGTTCTCCTTTTTTCTCTTCACCAATCCGCACGCTATAACTAGAACCTTCTAAGTCGATGCGCTCAAACATTCCTTTCATTAATAATTTTTCTTCTGGCATTTCATATAAACGAAACTTCAATGAACTGCTACCTGCATTAATGGATAATAATTTCATCTTTTTTCTCTCCTTTCACTTATTATACATGAAAGAGAAGATTTGTGCACCTGTTGTTTTATCTTTTTTAGAATGGAAACTTGTAAAACTTCATCAATAAAGCCTTTCTATTTCGATTTGTTTTTCATTTTCTTACACTTTGGATTGTTTTATCAATATCTTTTCTTGTCTTATTAATATAATGAAGCTCTTCAGAATTAAATTTACTTTTCCAAGCTTCTTTTTCTTCCTCACTATAATAATCCCAATCAATAATATATTGTCTTAACTCATTTCTTCTTTTGTATAACTCACTTTGTCTTCCTACTAAAACCCCTTTATCGAAAGAAAGAGGGACAAAGAAACTCTCTTCAATGTCTTCTTCCTCCATGCGATATTTCTTGATCTTCTCGATCTTTTCTTCTTCGTTGGTCGTAAGTCCTACATCTAACATTTGATATTCTCTCATAGTATTAATATATCTTGAAATACTATTCCATAAGACTTGATATTCCGATTGGTCTAGATGATATTCTTCTACTAAACCATAAAAACGATTCACTAAATCTTTCTCTGTTTCTTCTTTTCCTTTTTCACTATCAATTTCTTCTACTAAGTAATTGTAGGGTTCTTCTAACCAATCATTGGTTCGCTCTTTTCTCTCTTTTAAGAAAACATCATGACGAATCGCTTCTTCCAAAGAAATAACATTTTGACTCATATTTTTCAAAATAGCATTACTATCTAGATGAAGATAAGTTAATTCATGTTTTACTAAGTTTCCATATTTTTCATAGATCCAAGTAGAGGGAGCATGTTGTCCTTCTTGTTGATAAGTTGTAATCACGCGATTGATTAGTTGTTCTAGAGTATCATGAGAACAGAAATCATGAGGACGAACGGCTTTTGAAATAAGATCATAGTTATAACCGTGTTCGATACAATAAGAGCGAAGTGTTTCTCCATGGTATTTTAAAGGAGAAGAAGGAGCTGATCTATCTTCGGTCTTTGTTCGATTCAAATAAGAATCTAACTGTTCCAGATTAACATCAAACTCTTGTAACAAATTATCGATATTCCATTCTTGTTTCTTTCGACTTTGTCTTCTCTCTCTTAACTCTTTAAGACACTCTACAACTCGTTTTGCCTTTTCTTCATTCCCATCGAAAAGATCTTTATACTTTTGAAACGTAGAAGTTGATGCCTTACCTGTCTTTGATTTTTTTATCACCTTGAACTGATTCGGAAACAGTTCAAGAACTTTTTTTCTTAATCCAAGCGATATTCTTGTAGTTCCTCTTTTGACATTATTTCCCCAAGTCCCTAAATTAACTTTAGTTCCATCTTTTAAGGTTACTGCGGCACTCCGTAAAATATGATCACTATCTTTATGATCTCTTTTATAGATATCTAGTGCTTCTCTTATCTGTTCTTCCAAATATGTTCTTCTATTATCTTCAAATTGTGTGGGAAACAAACTAATAATTTCTTTTTCTAATTCCGGTGATATCGACTTTTTTCTTGTTTTAATATAAGTTCCCCGGGTTCCTAAATTCACTTTCGCTCCATCTTTTAAAGTTACTACTGCTCTATAAGGAATATGATCACTATTTTTATGTTCTTCTTTATAGATTTTTAAGGCTTCTTTTAATTGAGCTTCTGTGTATGCTTGCTTTCTTGGCACTTTTTATTTTCCTCTTTTTTGCGCTTTATTATATAACTTTTCTTTTTTTCTGTCAAAATATTTTATCTTTTGTAGCTTTTGGTTTTCGTCTTTTTTATTACTTGATCAATTTCCTTTCTAGATTGATCCATATAATGAAGTTCCTCTTTCGTAAAAGTAGTGGTTAATAATTCTTTTTCTTCCTCCGTATAATAATTCCAATCAATAATATATTGTCTTAAAACTTCTCTTCTTTGATAAAGTTTCTTTTGCTTTCCCAATAACACTCCTTGATCAAAGAAAAGCGGGACAAAGAAACTTTCTTCAATATTTTCTTCATTCATCTGATACTTTTTGATCTTCGCTATTTTTTCTTTTTGATCAACTGTAAGTCCTACATCTAATATTCGGTATTCTCCTAGGAGTTGAAAATATCTTCTGATACTTTTTGTTAGTACTTGACTCTCCAATTCATTAAGGGGGTATGCCTCTTTAAATTCTGTGATCTCTTCTAAAACATTCTCTTCCTTTTGCTTTTTTTTGATAAAGCAATTATAAGGATCTTCTAACCAGTTGTTCCCTTCGGTTTGTTTTTCTTCCTCAAACACTTCATGTTGAATTCCTTCTTCTATTGAAACAATATTATCACTCATATATTTTAATATTGCTTTCGCGTCTAATTTTAAATAAGTTAATTTCTCTGCTACCAGACTTCCATACTTTTCATAAATCCAAGTAGAAATCTCATTCGGAAGTTTAGTAATAACACGATTGATTAATTGCTCTAGTGTATCTTGCTTACAAAAATTATGTAATTGAAAAGCTTTTTTTAACTTTTCATAATCATATCCTTGGCTGTTACAATAAGTGGATATTAATACTTTCGTCTGTTCTTGTTTTGAAAAATCCTTTGGGGATTCTATTTTTATCTTTGAAAGAATTTGATCAAGAGCTTCTTTTCTTAATCCAAATTTTTTTAATACATGCTCTACTGTCCAGAAATCATATTTATTTCTTTCCTTTCTCATTACTTGTTGAACTACATAAGAGTTTACGGATCCTCGCTGCTTATCAAAATGATGAGGATATAAAGAAAGCAGAAGATTATATATTTCGGGTGAAGCTTTGGTGGAACCATTTTTTACATTGGCTGCAAAACTTCCTATTCTTACCTTTCTACCATCTTTTAAAATTACTATCGCTTTCAAGGGAATTCTATTGGCTTTCGGATGTCCTTCTTTATAAGCTTTCAAAGCTTCTTTTAATAGGGAATCTTTTTGTTGGGCTAGAAAAGGCTTTTTCCCCTCAAATAAGTTTGGAAAATAAGAAAGAATATATGCTTTCATTTCCTCAGATATTTTCTTGACCCCATTTTTAATACGCTGTCCATAAGCTCCCAATAGTACTTTTTTCCCATTGTCTAAAATAACAACGGCGGAACTATCAATCCATTGTAAGGTAGGATTTTCTTCTTTGTATTTCTTAATTGCTTCTTTAATTTCTTGGTCTGTATAAAAATGTCGTTGATAAGTTAATTGATTAGGGAAAAGTTTATCTAGAATTGCTTTTATTTCTTTTGAAGAATGGGTATTTCCTGTTTTTATATTACTACCCCAATTTCCTATTTTCACTACCCTTCCATCTTTTAAAATTACTACTGCTTTTTGAGGAATATGATCCTTTTTAGGATATTTTCTATTACAAATTACTAAAGCTTCTTCTAATTCTGTATCCGTATATTTTTGATTTTTCATCCCGTCGTCCTCCTACTACAATTTTAATTTTTTTACTTTTTGAATGGTTTGATTCATTTCTGCTTTTATCTTTTGGATAGCAGAAAACTCTTTTTCTGTTAAGCTGTTTTTTAAAGATTTCTGAACCTCTTGAATATCAGATCCCTTCTTCATCAAAAAGGATCTTAATAAATCACTTCTTTGAGAGAGCTTTTTATCAAAGGAAAGAGCAAAAAGATAACTTTCTTTTATGTCATCCTGATCCAATTGATATTTTTTTATCTTTTCTATCTTGTCTATAGTTCTTCCAGCGAGGCCTACATCGATGATTTGATAAGAGTGTATGGTATTAATATAATGTGAGATACTATTCCATAAGATTTGATATTCTGAAGGAGTCAAATGATATTTTTTTACTAGCATATAAAAGTTGTAAGCTAAATTTTCTTCTGTTTCTTTTCTTCCTTGGCCCGAATTTATTTGTTCCACCAAATAATTATAAGGCTCTTCTAACCAATCATTGGTTTGCTCTTTTCTTTCTTGTAAAAAGATATCATGCCGAATCGCTTCTTCTAACGGGATAATATTTTGACTCATACTCTTTAAGATTTTACTTTTATCTAGCTTTAACCAAATTAATTTTTGTTCTATTAAAGTTCCATAGTTTTCATAGATCCAAGTAGGAATCCTGTTTGGAGTTTGGGTAAGAATGCGATTGATTAACTGTTCCAAGGTATCATGTCCGCAAAAGGAATGAAGACGAAGAGCTTTTACAAGAATTTCATAATTATAACCTTGTTCCAGGCAATAAGAGTGAAGATCTTGACCATGATACTCTAAAGATGTACTTTTTCCCTCCTCTTTGACGGTTTTCTTAAGATAAGAATCCAACTGTTTGCGATCAATATGAAACTCTTGTAATACATCTTCTATATTCCACTCATAACTCTTCTTTGCTTGTCTTTTTTCTCTTAATTTTCTTAAACATTCTACTTCCTGTTTGGCCTTTACTTCATCGCCTTTGAAAAGTTCTTTATACTTCTCTAAAGGGGAGATTGATTCCTTACCAGTTTTGGTTTTTTTTCTAATTTCAAATTGATTTGGGTAGAAAGTGAGGACTTCTTGTCTTAATTCAGATGATATTTTTGTAATTCCACTTTTAACATTCCTTCCCCAAGTTCCTAAATTTATTTTCATTCCATCTTTTAATATTACTATGGCATTTTGAGGAATAAACTCGCTATTCTTGTGCCCTTTTTTATAGAGTCTTAGCGCTTCTTTTATTTGTTCTTCTGTATATATTTTTCTAACTTCTTCAAATTGCTTTGGAAACAAAGTATAAACTAATTTTTCTAATTCGAAAGATATTTTTGTAGATCCACTTTTAATATTATTTCCCCAAGTTCCTAAATTCACTTTCGTTCCATCTTTTAAGGTTACTATTGCATTTGTGGGAATATACTTGCTATCCTTGTGTTCTTTTTTATAAAAAACTAAGGCTTCTTTTAATTGAGCTAAGGAATATGATCTTTTATTATCTTCGAAGTGCTTTGGATATAAAAATAGAACTTCTTTTTTTAATTCAGATGATATTGTTTTAAGTCGACTTTTCATATGGCTTCCCCAGGTTCCTAAATTTACTTTGGTTCCATCTTTTAAGGTTACTACGGCGTTTTGGGGAATGTAAACACTATCTTTATGATTTTCTTTATAGATTTCTAACGCTTCTTTTAATTGTTCCTCTGTATATTTCTTTGCCATATCATCACCACTTTTGCTTTGATTTTTTCTTTTTTTGCCTATCATAGCATAAAACAATAAAAAAAGATAGGCATCTTCTGCCTATCGCTTAAGTTATCTTACTTATTTATTAGAATAACTTCCACTTACTTGATTAAGTCCGTTTTGAACTAAACGTCTAGTAATTTCACCACCAACAGATCCGTTAGCACGGCTTGTTGCATCTGGTCCTAAATTAACTCCGAATTCATTAGCGATTTCGTATTTCATCTTATCGATAGCTTGTTTAGCTCCAGGCACTCTCATTTTCATTGATCCTTGATTTGAGTTGCTCATTGTTTTCACCTCCTACACTAGTAGATTGTGAAAATTCTTATATTTCATACCTTTTTTCGATTGGTAATTTTTGGCTATAGTAAAGATTGATATACTTTTTCTTCTTGATCTTTTATTTTTAAAACTCTTGTTTCTTCGACTGCTTGATCAATTAAATTTTTAAATTCAAATTTTTGTTCTTCTTTTTCGCATTCTTCTAAGGTGGGATTAATCACAGGATGTTTAGGAACAAAAACAGTACAGCAATCTTCATAAGGTAAGATACTAGTATTATAAGTGTCAATTTTTTTCGCTAGCTCAATGATCTCTAATTTATCAAGGCAAGCGACAGGACGAATGACTGGAAGACTTATCACATGGTTAATGACAAACATACTATTTAGGGTTTGGCTTGCCACTTGTCCAATCGATTCCCCATTGATAATGGCTAGAGCTTTATTTTTTTGGGCTAGTTTTTCCATAATTCGATACATCATGCGACGCATAATGGTAATCACATAATTTTCTTTGACATTTTTATAAATTTCTTCTTGAATTTCGGTAAAAGGAACAATATGTAAATGAATCATCCCTTGATATTTGGCCAATTTTCTTGTTAAGGTTTTTACTTTTTCTCTTGCCTCTAAGCTCGTATGAGGAATGGCTTCAAAGTAAACAGCTTCGATCTTGATCCCACGTTTCATCGCAAGATAGCCTGCAACAGGAGAATCAATACCGCCACTTAACATCAACATTCCTTTGGGTTGCGTTCCAACTGGATAGCCTCCTAAGCCTTTATATTCGTTATAATAAATTAGGGTTTTTTCTTTTCTTATTTCTACATGCACAACGACATCTGGATGATGAACATCTACTTTTACCCCTTCTTTATTTTTTAAAACGACACTCCCAAAAATAGGAGCTAACTCCACACTATTCTGGGGAAAACTTTTATCGCTACGCTTCACTTCCACTTTAAAGGTGTGGAAAACTTCTTTTTGAATGGTTTCTTGCAATGTTTTTTTGATTTCTTCTAAGTTGCTTTCACAAGTATACGCAATATGATAAGAGTGAATACCAAAAACAGTATGGATGGCATTTAATATTTCTTGTTCTTCTCTTTCATCATAAGAAAGATACATTCTAGCCATATCTTTTTCTAAGGTGCAAGGATAATCTTTTAGTTTTTGCTCTAGATTAGAAGCTAACGTTTTGACAAAGAAATTACGATTTCCTTTTTTGGTTGTCATTTCGCCATATTTGATTAAAATAATTCGTTCCATTTATAGTATTTCCTCCTTTAAAACTTTTATAAAAGTTTCTACTTCTTCTAAAGTATTATTTTTTGAAAAACTAATTCGTAGTGAGCTTTTGCTACGTTCTTCATTTTTAGTTAAAGCATAAACGGTTCTTGATTTTTCTTCTTTGGAAGAACAAGCGGTTTTGGTAGAAAGATAAATATCAAATTGTTCTAATTTATGTAAGACGGTTTCTGGTTTTTGTCCTAAAATACTAAAATTTAAAATATAAGGAGAATCACCTTCTTGCGAATTAATGATAACATTCGGAAGTTTTTCTAATTCAGCTCTTGCTTTTTCATTTAAGACTTTGACATGTTGATAATTTTTCTTTTCTTCTTCTAAGATTAATCTTAAGGCTTTCGCAAAAGAGGCAATCAAAGCAACGGATGGAGTGCCGGCACGGTAGATGGTCTGACTATCTCCACCATCAATTAAAGGTTTTAAGCCTACTTTTTCTTTTTTGATTAAACAAGCGATTCCTTTTAAGCCAAAAAACTTATGGGCACTAAAACTAAAGAGATCAACATATTCTAAGTTGACAGGAATCTTGCCTACACTTTGTGTTCCATCGACATGAAATAGTGTTTTGGGATATTCTTTTATTTTCTTACCAATTGCTTCAATATCTTGAATGGTTCCTACTTCACTATTTACATGATGAACACTGACAAGTAAGGGTTCTTCTTTTAATTTTTCGTCTAAATCTTGTAAATCAATATGTCCTTTGTCATCTAATTTTAAAAATTTTACAATCACATCTTCGTCAAAATGTTGTAAAGTCTCATAAATAGAAGCGTGTTCTAACATCGTCGTAAGTATCAATTTTTTCCTTTTAGGATAATAACCTAATACTCCTTTGATGGCTAAATTATTCGCTTCACTCGAACTACTTGTGAATATTACTTCCTCTTCTTTGACGTGTAAAAGATCGGCTACCTGTTTGGTTGCTTCACTCATTAGTTTTTTACTTTCCAATCCTAATTTATGTAAAGAGTTTGGATTGCCAATAAATTTTTTGGTTACGGTTACAAAGGTATCAAGAACTTCTTCCCTTACTTCTGTCGTAGCACTATTATCAAAATAAATCATAGGATCCCCTCATTTCTCCTCGTTATTATACCATGTTGTACCAAAGTTTCAAAGAAAATCTTTTTTCTGATATCTTAATAAGTTTTCTTTGTATAAAGTTTCTTTTATTTGCAATTTATAATTAAGATGAATTTCTTAGCTTGAATATGATTGAATAAATATAGTAAGGAGGGCATAATGGTATCAAACAATTTGTTAATAGATAACTATATAAAATTAAGAGATAAAAATATGCTAAAAGTTCTTGAAACATTGAGGAAAGCATTTACGAAATATTATGGCGAAGAGAATAAAGGAAAAATCGATTCTGTAATAGAGGACCTAATTATTGTTTATGTAGGAACTAATATAAAACAAAATGAATTAGATAATAAAATAGCTGAAGCTGATAGCGTATTAAAAAATTCTATTCATTCTATGATCATTAAGTCTAATCATAAAGTAACCGTAGAAAATTTAATAGATTATGCCTTAAATGACGAAAATCCAATGACTTTCAAAAAGCAAAAGCTAAAAGAAGAATTGTTAACTTATATTTATTACTTATACTTGCAAAAAAGAAAGATTAATGAAACAGATTTAAGTGTTATTTTAGATCTGAACAAAGGAAGTTTATCAGAGCAGCTTTCTTTAATAGGAAGAAGTTTAGGAACAGCAACAGCTGGGGGAGCTTATCCTTATACCAATCATAGTTCATTAATGTACTTAAAAATGAAAAAAGGAAAAATATCTTTGCATACTTTAATTCATGAAACTAATCATTTATTACAAAAGTTGTGTTCAACTTTTGAAATAAAATTTGAGCAAACTTTCCTTCTTCCGCTTCTTTCACAATTTTAAATTTCTGAACAGGCAATTGGCAGACATATTTTGTCTGTTGAGCGTTTCCTTCTTTCATTTTTGAGTTCTCCTTCCTTTTGCCTTAAGTACGCATATAAAGGCAAGGCCCTAAACTAAATTTATTTGTCTATATAATATCTTAACTTTCTTAAATACTAAAGCATTATTTTATCTTTTTAACCTCTCCTCTTGGTGTTATTTCAATAAAATCACCTGTAGATAAGTTCTTCGTCGCTCCCATTGTTCCAACTAAGCATGGTATTTTTAATTCTCTTGAAATAATGGCGGCATGCGATGTAACTCCTCCTTCATCCGTAATGATGGCTTGACAATGTTTTAGAATGCTTAAAAACTTTGGAGATGTCATAGGTGTTACAATAATATCTTTTTCTTTAAAATTAGAAAAGTCTTTGTCATTCATTATCTTGCAAACTCTACCTTTTATATTTTCTCCTGAATAATAGGTGAATGTTCCAGTTAATAAAGCATTTTCTTTGGCAGCAATACTAATATTCTGTTTACAAAAAAATTGATCGTAATCTTCTGTTACATAAAGCGCACCATTATAATAAATATAACCTTGTTTTCTTTTCTCTAATTCTTCTATACTAGGAAAATTGTTATTTACTGCTTCTTCTAATTTAAGAAAATCTATATACGCTTGATATTCCTTTGGTAATTTTTCTTTTACTTTTAATATTAAATAATCTATGGCTTTATATATTATATAATCATATTTCTCTCTAAACTCAATTAATACATCTTTCACTCTTTGGGTCATCTCATTAAAGTGTCCTGCTAATTGACCTAAGCTAGTAAAGGGATAAATTTCGATTATCTTTTCTATATAACCTTTATATTCTATTGTTTGGTTATTATCAATAATATTATCTAAGTATTTGATATCTTTTTTTATTGTTTCATAATAATCTAACGTCTTGTCAAAATCTAAATCTAAATAATAATACATTGGTTCTGGTAATTCTTCTAAGTCTACTCCATTATAATAAATAGATACATTATTTTCTTCTTTGTTGTAAACAAATAAGGGTTTGAAATAATATAGATTTCTAGTTATTGCTTTTATTCCTTCATATTCTCCTTTATAAAATATTTCTATATCTATGATTGGTTTTTGCCTCGTTAAGAATAAATCAAATGTTTTTGGAGAGAGAGAGGTTGCGGTGATTGGACGAGCTTGTAATATATAGCATTCATCTTTTGTAATTGCATATTCGATATCCATTGGTTGGTTGTAGATTTTTTCTATTTTTTCTACATTTTCCATTAGGGCATTTATAGTATCTTTTTTTATATTTAAATTTCCTAATTTTAAATCGATTCGTTTCGTTTGTTTTCTTATAAAAATTTTTGTGGGTGTCACTTTTCCTGAAACTAATTTTTCGCCTAAGCCTTTTACCATTTCAATAATAGTATAGTTTTTAGTTTCTGAAGATGGATCTATTGAAAATATTACTCCAGAATAGTCTGGTTCGATCATTTCTTGAATGATTACATTCATGCCATAAATATCAAAATCTTTGCTATAAAGAATTACATTTTCATTGTATAAAGAACACCAACAATTCTTAATATTTTCAAATAATTTTTCTTTTTTTATATTTAAAAAACTATCATACTGCCCTGCATAAGATTTATTTTCTCCATCTTCGTTCGTAGCGGAAGAACGTACTGCGTAGAATTGGCTACTTATTTTTAAAGTCTTTTCTTCTATTTTTTCTTTTAATTCTTGGGTAATAGATTGCTTTTTTATTATTTTTTTTATCTTTTGATAATCTTTATTTAAAAATAAAGTTTTTATTTCGGCATCAATCTTATTTTTTGTTAAAAAATTAGTATAATCTTCTTTTGTGATGATGAAAAAATTAGGTACTAGTATTTTATTTTCTCTTAAAAATAATAAAGAGTCTGCTTTTCCACCATATTTCATAATATCCCTACCTCGTCTTTATTTTCATTCTATAATAAAGGAAAGCAAAACACAAGAACTAAATCAATCCTTGTGCTTGTAAAAATTCCCTTGCGACTCTTTCGGGAGAGCGTCCTAGTTCATCGACTTGATAGTTTAACTCTTGCATTACAGCATCCGTTAAGTAAGTTCCTAGTGTATTTAATAAATTCTCTAGTTCTGGATATGTTTTTAAAGTTTCTGTTTTCATAAGAGGTACGGCATAATATGGGGGAAAGAAGTTTTTATCATCTTCTAAGACAACAAGATCAAACTTTCTTAGCAGTCCATCAGTGGTAAAGGCATCTATCACTTGACTATTGTTATTCATTAAGGCGGTGTATCTTGGGCTACCATCCATAGCAATGGTGTCTTTAAATGATAGGTTATAGGTTTGTAATAAGCCTGGTAAGCCATCTTGACGATTGACAAATTCTAGGGTTGGAGAAATGGTTAAGTTTTGGGATACTCTAGCAAGATCGGAAATGGTTTTTAAATTATATTCTTGAGCAGTATCTTGTCTTACCGCTAAAGCATAGGTATTATTAAAGTTCATGGGGTTTAATACTTCAATACCGTATTGCTCTTTGAATTCTTTTTTGACTGTTTGATAAACTTGATCGACATTGCTGATCGGGGTATGCTTTAAAATATCGGTATAATCAGTTCCTAAATAGTCAATATAAAGGTCAATATCTCCTCGATTAAGGGCGGAGAATACAACTTGGGCTCCTCCTAAGTTACATTGTCTTGAAACGGCAATATCGGTATTCGCTTCAATATAATTACTAGTCATTTCACATAAGATGTTTTGTTCGGTAAAGTCTTTAGAACCGACGGTTAGGGTATTTTCGTTTGGTTTATCCAATTTGATCGTACTAAGAAATAGAAGAACAATAAGAGCGAGAATGATACCTACAATAATCTTTTGTTTTTTTCTTCCATTTAAGACTTGTTCTCTTGTTTTGCCTTGCATTTGTAAACTGATAGGAGTTACTAATTTTTCAATAAGGCCAAAGAAATAATCAACTGCTAAGGCAAGAATACAAGCTGGAATGGCCCCTGCTAATATTTGATAGTTATTAACAGTTCGAATACCTGAGAAGATAAGATAACCAAGACCTCCGCCTCCAATAAAGGCAGCCATAGTCATGAGTCCTACCGCCGAAACAGCCGAAATACGAATGCCTGCCATAATAACCGGTAAAGCTTGAGGAATTTGAATTTTAAACAAAATTTGTCCTTTGGTAAGTCCGATTCCTGTCGCTGCTTCTATCATTGTATCACTGATTCCACTAATACCTGTATAAGTGTTTTTAATAATTGGAAGAAGGGAGTAGAGAATCACCACTACAATCGCCGGTACCGTTCCAATCCCAAGAAAAGGGATCATGAAACCAAGAAGAGCCATCGATGGAATCGCCTGTACAACACTAGCTATTCCTAAAACAGGTTTATTTAATTTTTTGACATAACTGATAAAAATACCAATAGGAACACCAATTAAAATAGCAAAAGCAACCGCTAACACTGTCAGTTCAATATGTTCTAAGAAAAGAGAAAGGCTTTGATCTTTATTTTCGATCATATAATTTATAAAGTCCATCATATTACTCCTCCTCTAAAAATTGTTGACTTAAGGCTGTAATTAAACTACTTCTTGTGATTAAGCCACATACTTTGTTATCATTATCTAAGACGGGAATCGTAGAAAGACGGTTTGTTTTCACTAATTTCGCTAAATCAACAATCGATTGATCTTCTTTGACTGTCACAACGTCATCGATCATCAGATCTTCAGCTTTTCTTTTGGTGCTTTTTTCTTCGACAATACTTTCGGCATAAAGCATTCCCTTAAATCTTTTTTCTTCATCTACAATTATTAAACTATCAACATGCATCATTTTCATTTTATTTAAACAATAAAAAATAGAGTAATGAGGAAGACACGTAACCGGATTGGTAATCATAATGTCTTTTACTTTGATGAGTTCTGGAGAATCCCAGATTCGATCTTTTCCTACAAATTCTTTGACAAATTCGGTTTTCGGGTGTTTTAAAATGTTTTCTGGGGTATCATATTGAACCAATTTTCCCCCATCCATAATGGCAATTTTATCCGCTAACTTGATCGCTTCATCCATATCATGGGTTACAAAGACAATTGTCTTATGAAATTTATCTTGTATTTTTAACAATTCTTCTTGAAGAGCACTTCGACTCATGGGATCAAGAGCACTAAAGGGTTCATCCATTAAAATGATTTTTGGATCATTCATAAAAGCCCGTGCAATTCCTACACGTTGTTGTTGTCCGCCGGATAATTCATTGGGATAACGATCAAGTAGATCCTCATCCAAATCAACCATTTTTAATACTTCTTTGGTTTTCGCTTCGATTTTCTTTTTCTCCATTTTTAAGGCTTTAGGTATAATTTCAATATTTTCTTTAATGGTTAAATGAGGGAAAAGTCCCGTTTGTTGAATAACATAGCCAATACTTCTTCTTAATTCAATTTCATTTTTCTTATGAACATCTTCTCCATTGATTAGAATCTTACCAGAAGTTGGTTCTATTAGACGATTGATCATTTTTAAAGTCGTCGTTTTGCCACAGCCTGATTCTCCAATTAAAGTTACTAATGTGCCATCTTCAATGGTAAAAGAAATATCTTTTAATACGGTAACATCTTTATAAGCTTTACTTACTTTTTCAAATGTAATCATCTTATCCCCACTTTCTTTTATATTGTAACATTTTTTTTGTTTCAAAAAGAAAGTTTTGCTTTTATTAGACAAGAATTTGTCACTCAAAAGAAAAAAGATCTTTCGACCTTTCTCTTTTACTTTTGAGCTTTCTTTTTCTTCATCACTACTAATAGAACCCCAACTACTAATAAGATGATTCCGATCACGATAAATATCGTTCCTGGATTGGTTGATCCTGTAGAGAAAGCACTAATTAATTGAGCTTCTAAACTATTGTTCATAGCAAATCCTACGATCGTTAGAATCGCTCCGATAATAATTGCTAATACTCCTAGAACAAACATTATTTCACTCCTCTCTACTATTAGAATACGAGATTCCTTGTAACTTGTCAATTCCTTTTTTGCTCCATTGCGTTCTTTCTTTTTTACAAGTATAATAAAGGTATAAGGAGGGGTGATTATGTCAAAAACAACTCTGTTTGATACTTTAATCGTGGTAAAAAGAAGTGGTCAGAGAACTGCTTTTCAAGGCGAAAAAATTGCCTTAGCCATTCAAAAAGCTTTTCGTTCGGTTGACATTCCCTATCATGATGAAGATGTCAATAAAGTGTATGAAAAAGTACTTCAACAAATAGAAAAAGATTATCAAGATCGAAAGACGATTAATATTGAAAATATTCAAGATATTATTGAAATGGTGTTACAAAAGGAAAAATTTATGGATGTTTATCAGTCTTTTTCGGCCTATCGAAAGCGAAGAAATATCTCAAGGAAAACTTTTGTCGGGAAACAGCAACATAAGTTTCTAAAAGCGATTGAAGCCTTGGGACTCTACCAACCAAAGGAGCAGGATACCCCTTCTTCCCTACTTAGTAAGTTTGGTTCTACCATCTCTTATGAATTTGCCAAAGCTTATCTTTTAGATAGTAAAACAGTAAAAAGTCATGATAGTGGGACTATTTTCCTTCATTCGATAGAAACCATTCCTATGGGTTCCATCGAGTCTATTTCGATTGATTTAAGGGAATTAGAAACTCTAGATACTCCTTTTTCTCTTGCTTTACGATCACAAACTCAAGTAACTGGTTATTTTGAATTAATCAAAAAACTGCTTCTTTCCCTACAAAATGAAGTTTATGGTTCCATCATGTTCTCAAGTTTTGATCTTGCTTTAGAATCGATTGCTTTAAAACAATATAAAGAGATCTTAAAAAATTATTTTGCCCTTTTCTTTCAAGCGAATGAATTTGAAAACTTTTTCTCTTTGGAAAAACTAGAAAAAGAGCTTGATCACTTAACCGATTTTACTTTTCCAAAAGACCTGTTCGCTTCTTTTGTCCATGAGAATCATTTCTTACTTCTTTCTTGCCAAAATATCTTTGCTGCTTCCCTTAGTCAATTAAAAAGAATGCTTTCCGCATCTCTTGCCTCTTTGTTTTCTTTCTCTTTGGAAAAAGAGATCGCTTATAATTTTGGAATGGCCTCTTCTTTTGCGGGCCAATTGGTTTTAGATTCCATTCTTTCTTCCTTACAAGATCAAGAACACATCCATTATTTCTTTCAAGTATCAAAGAAAATAAATTCTTCTTCTCATAGTCCGAATTATCCTTATTTTAAACAATTTCAAGAAATTTCTTATCAAGCAAGGTTTTGTCACTGTTATTATATCTTTTTGGATAATCGCTTTAATTCTTTAAAAGAAGAAGTGGTCTCTTATTTTCCTTATGGTGCACGAGTTATCGAAGATAATACCACTTTGGAAAAAAAATTAGTGGGAGGAAAAGGAAATTTAGCGACCGTTTCGATTAATCTTGTACGCATTGCTTTAAAACATCCTTTGGACTTAAGAGGCTTTTATAAAGAATTAGATGGAGTAATAAAAAGTGCTAGTGACGCTCTTTTGAATCGTTTTGAAATTGAATGTTCAAAACATATTCGGCAGTTGCCTGTTTTATATGGGTACGGCGTGTGGCATGATGGAGAAAAATTAAAAGATGGAGATCGGTTAAGAAAAATTTTAAAGCACGGTACCTTAACCATTCATTTTTGTGGTTTAAAAGAATGTTTAGAAGCTTTGTTTCAAGCAGAGAAGAAGGATCAGAGACTTACCTATGGGATAGAAATTGTTCAGTTTATGAAAAAGAAAATTACAAAATTAAGTGACGAAAACAATCTTAATTTTTCTCTTTCTGCTGTTCCTTACGAGTTTGTTGAAAGAGAATTTAAGCAACAAGATACCGCTATTTTTGGAAAGTTAAAAGGTATTACAGATCAAGAAAAGTATTCATCTGGTTATTTTCTACCGGTCAAACAAGAAAGTTTGGCTGGATTTCAAAAACTTGCCAACGGGGGACATCTTGATACCATTTATCTTGATGATTTTAAATCTATGGAAGAAGCGATTGATTCTATACAAAAAGCCAACTTCGGTTGTATTGAAATAAAAAGAAAAGACTGTTAGAAGTTTTCTAAGACAGTCTTTTTTATTCACTTTTGCTTAAGGTTACTTGAGTGGTATGTTCTTTTCCATCTCTTAAGTAGGTTACTGTAATTTTATCTCCTGGTGAATATTTATATAATTCATAACGTAAGTAAGCAGAGTTTTCTACTTCTTCATCATTAATCTTGGCAATAATATCTCCTTCTTGTAAATCAGAGTGTTCTGCTCCAGTTCCTTTCTCAATTCCTACTACAATGACACCTGACTCCACTCCTTCTGGAATATTATAATTACTGTAACGATAAGAATTAAGAGCATCCGATACATTGACCATTTGAACTCCTAATAATGGCCATTCAATGGTTTCTCCTTTTTCTAGAGTTTCTAGTTTACTTGTAGCATATTCAATCGGAATTGCAAATCCCATTCCTTCTACTTCCGTTTGGACTAGTTTCATGGAAATAATGCCAATCACTTCTCCATTGACATTGAATAAAGGTCCTCCACTATTTCCAGGATTAATTGCAGCATCCGTTTGTAATACTTCCATTACCCAATCACCGCTTGAGGAATTATTTGAAGTACTTACTGTTACCATGCGATCTTTTCCTGCTAAATGTCCTGTAGAAACACTACCACGATAATCATAACCTAAAGGGCACCCTATCGTAAAGACAAGATCTCCTAGTTTCGCATTTTCACTACTAGCAAGAGTTAAAGCAATGATATCATCCGTCTTTTTTATTTTGATGATAGCGATATCAACATAAGTATCGCCTCCTAAAACCTCCCCTTCGATTTCTTGATCTTTTGAATCAATAACAGTAACCCGATCAGCACCTTCTACCACGTGTTGGTTGGTCATAACATAAGCATCATCTCCGTCGATCTTATACACAAAACCAGTTCCTGTAGAAGCGACTTGATCTTTTTGATAATTTCGTACCATCAATACTCCATCATAGACTTTTTCTACCGAATCGCTAATTCCCGATTCATCAACTGCTACTTTCGTACAGTTTTCAGCACTACACCCCCCTCCTACAATAGAAGTCGAGGTGTTGGTAGAGCCAATCTTTTCCCCAATGATAAAATAAGTACTAACTCCTCCTACTAAAAAAGCTATAATAATTAGGACAAATTCTTTTATTCTTTCATGCTTCATCTTCCATACTCCTTTCAATTTTCATTAATTGTTTCCAATTAGCTGGAAATCCCATTCTTGTTAAAATCTTTTCTATTTTTATCGTATGTAAATTATAGTTTAAATTTTGAATCCACTCTTCTAACTCAATCGTTAAGTTCTTAAATTCTTCCTCTGATAACATTTGCTTCATAATAATGAGTAGTGCAAACAAATCGTTTTTTCCATAAATATATTCGCCTTCTTCTTTTGGAATATTTAATACTTGGTGATAGATCGTATCCGGAATTTCTTTTTGAGTCTTATTTTCATAAAGAATATCTTCATGAGCACAGAGGTTTCGATAGTTTGATAAGATTGGTAAATAGAGTTGAAATGTTTCGACTTCAATATGATATAAATTACAAATGTTTTTTTGATCTTCATACTTTAAGATAGAAAACAATTCTCCTACAATACCAAAAGAAAGTACTTTTACAAGAATCCATAGTGGAATATAGCCATAATTTGTTATGTAATGAGCAGTGGCACTATGTTGTGATCCGTTGACTCTTATCTGACGCTTCATTTTTCGTAATAGGTCATTTACTTGTTTACTCTTGCTGCGATCTTGAGTAAAGTTTTTGGGTCGTAAATAATCCTTTTCTTTATATCCATATTTCTTAGATAATTGATAAGAGAAAATAGATTTTAAGTTGTTTTCAATTACCAAAAGATTTTTAAAGAAAACATTACGAATGGAACGATCAAATAAAAATAAACTATACAATTCTTCAAAAGTTGTTCCTTCGATAAACTTCTTTTCTGTTAGGCTCTTTAGGAAAGGATAGCGATAACCATTTAAAAAGAAATAATTTTCTCTTAGAAGGACTTTCTTAGCTTCTTCTTCATTTGGAATTTGCATTCCTTTATATTTTAGAATCTCAATTTGTTCTTCTAAATTTTTAAATTGTTTGCCTATCATCCCTATCACCTATTATGCATTATAACATAGAATTGCGGAAAAATTGTGAGTTTTTCATGAAAAAGTATGCTATAATTTTAAAGTAAGGAGGGTTATTATGCCAGCGACCGTTACTCATGCTTATTTTGCTATGGACGTTTATGATGCGCTACCTATTGGTTTAAAAAGCCTTCTCATGGATGAAAAGAAAAGAATGCGTATGTTTGGGCAGAGTATGGATGCTTTGTTTTTTTACAATAAAATTTCTCTTAAAAAGGGAGAAAAAGTACAAGAATTTGGTAATTATTTTCATACTCATAAGAGCCAAGAATTTTTTCTTAACTTAATTAATTATATTAAATATAATTGTTATTACAAAATACCTGATGTTATGAGTTTTCTATATGGTATGATTTGTCACTATAAATTCTGTCTCTTATACACATCTGACGCTGCCGACGACTTAATAGGTGTA
>ERZ1090866.55-NODE-55-length-60390-cov-27.853269_pt1 | contig 60390 bp, 85 predicted proteins | sample MGYA00478477_ERZ1090866 | MGnify/ENA primary metagenome ERZ1090866 (study PRJEB33644, sample SAMEA5815737) | chicken gut metagenome | biome: Chicken; feature: Gastrointestinal Tract; material: Caecum | place: Ireland | collected 2019-01-01 | study: A study of the... | reverse complement strand
ACAAGCTATTGTGTGAGATATTATCTTGCCCGATAGAAGGCGAACAGTGCCGATGTTATTTTCAGCCTCCGGAATCTATTAAGATGAATTACCCCGCCATTGTATATAGCCTTGACGATATTGACAAGACGTATGCGAATGACGGGGTATATTTGTCTAATCGAAGATATGCCATTACCGTCATTGATAAAGATCCGGATACGTCCTTGGTGCAGAAAGTAACGAATTTACCGATGAGCCGGTTCGACCGGCATTTTAAAAAAGATAACCTGAATCACTACATTTTTAATGTGTATTTCTGAGATTGGAGGAATAATTCAATGAGTAAACTTGTTTGGGATAAAGTTGGGGAACGGTTTTACGAAACCGGTTGTGACCATGGCGTCCTTTATCCGATCCAGACTGGCGGAAAATACAACAAGGGGGTTGCGTGGAATGGTCTGAGTGCAGTGACGGAGAGTCCTTCTGGAGCAGAACCCTCCCCTATTTATGCGGATAATATCAAGTATCTGAATCTGATGTCCGCAGAAGATTTTGGTGGAACCATCGAGGCATATACCTATCCAGATGAATTCTCTGAATGTGATGGATCGGTGGAGATTGCGCCTGGCGTATTTGCCGGCCAGCAGAGCAGGAAGGTATTTGGTCTTTCTTATCGGACGATTCTGGGAAATGATGTGGACTCCGATGATTACGGTTACAAACTCCATTTGGTGTATGGCTGCTTGGCTTCGCCGTCTGAGAAGGGCTACCAGACCAAGAATGATAGTCCAGAACCGATCGCGCTTTCTTGGGAATTTAGCACAACGCCGGTTGAAATTACGAAGACGATCGAAGGCAAGAAGCTGAAACCTACAGCAATCCTTACTTTCGACTCCACGAGAGTAGATGCCGAGAATTTGGCAGCTTTGGAGGAAATTCTTTATGGTAAAGATCCGACCACAGAAGAAGGAAATGACGGCGTTGACCCCAGACTTCCGCTTCCGGATGAAGTAATCGAGATCATGACCAAGGAAAACCCTTAATGAGCCTTTCCGTTAAGCCTGAAGACGGAGAGGCTGTTTTATTTGGGAAAGCAGTAAATGAATTACAGAGTGATGTGGTTGTTTCCGATGATGAGGTGACAGGCACTCTGAAGTATGTCGATGGTTATGTTGATTTCAGCAGTAATGTTTCAGAACAGTCAGGCAATTATCTGGCTCTCAAGATTGAAGCTGAGCCGGCTGAAGCTGAAACGGTTGTTGAACTTGTAGGCGGTACCAAAGGACCGGTTACTCTCGATGACGACATGAACATCGTACTTCTTATCAAGAATAAGGATACTCAGAGCATTAAGGTGACTACCACACACAACGAGGAAAGTGTCACTAAGACTTATGGTCTTTCCGGACTTACCTTGGAAACAGAATAATGTAAATGTATAGGAAGCCTCGTATTCAATGTGCGGGGCTTCTTTTTATTTGAAAGGAGAAAAAATTATGCTTAAGAAAACTATTCCCTATATCGATCTGAATGGCGTTGAAAGAAAAGAGGATTTCTATTTTCACCTGTCAAAGCCGGAAATTGTAAAGATGCAGACAAGTGTTAAGGGCGGCTATGACGTGCAGCTCAAAAGCATTGGCGCCGGTGCCGATGGCGGCCAGATTATGGAGTTCTTTGAGGACCTTATTAAGAAGGCTTACGGTGTCAAGAGTGAGGATGGCCGTCGCTTTATGAAGTCTGAAGAGATTTCCAGATCCTTTATGGAATCCCCTGCTTACGAGGTTCTCTTCGAGGAACTGGTTACAAATGACAAGGCAGCAGCAGACTTTGTGAACGCAGTGATGAATGTTGGTAATTCTGCAACGACTCCTGCAATCGCAGCAAACGCTCAGAGTTAAAGGAGATGTAAGAGATGCTCCGAATCACAATACCATCCACAGAATTCTGGGATGAGGTGAAGCAAGAGTTTGTTTACACAAAGGCTCAGACCTTGCAATTGGAGCATTCTCTTGTTTCTCTTTCAAAATGGGAATCGAGATGGAATAAGCCGTTTCTGACAAAGCAGGAAAAAACTTTGGAAGAAACTATAGATTATGTAAAATGCATGACTCTTACGCAGAATGTAAATCCGGAAATTTATAACTATCTGACAAACAGCAATATCAATGAGGTAAATAAGTATATCGCACTTCCTATGACTGCCACCCGGTTTTTCGAAGAGAAAAAAACACAGGGGAGCAGAGAGCAGATTACGGCGGAACTCATTTATTACTGGATGATAGCTTTGAACATTCCGTTTGAATGCCAGAAGTGGCATCTCAATAAATTGTTCACTCTGATAAGAGTATGCGATGTGAAAAGCAGGCCGCCGAAGAAGCATAGCCGCAGGGAAATTATGAAGCGGAATGCGGCATTGAACGCGGCTCGAAGAAAGAAATGGAACACGAAAGGGTGATTACTATGAGTAATAGCAGCTTGGTGAATTGTACGGTAAAAAGTCCAAACCACAGCGGAGCTAGGACACATTCGATTGACCGAATCACTCCGCATTGTGTAGTTGGACAGCTTTCGGCAGAATCTATTGGCGGCTGCTTTACCAGTCCCAGTAGAGAAGCGTCCTGTAATTATGGAATCGGGACTGACGGACGAGTTGTTCTGTGTGTAGACGAAGCAAACAGAAGCTGGTGTTCTTCCAGTAACGCAAATGACCAGCGGGCTGTGACAATTGAGTGCGCCAGTGATATGACCGATCCATATGCCATGACAAGTGCAGTATATGAGAAGCTGGTGGCTTTGTGTGTTGATATCTGCCAGAGAAATGGCAAGTCAAAACTAATCTGGTTTGGCGACAAAGATAAATCTCTGAATTACAGTCCGAAGTCGAACGAGATGATCCTCACGGTTCATCGATGGTTTGCTAATAAAGCCTGTCCTGGGGATTGGCTGTATTCCAGGCTGGGAGACCTTGCGAATCGAGTAACATCTCAGCTTGGCGGAAGTACGACGGACAGTACCTCCAAAACTTACAAAACAGGTCTGTATAAGGTTGATGTCGGCGATCTGAACATTCGAAAAGGCCCCGGGACAAATTATGGAACCAATGGAATGATTACTGACCGGGGTACTTATACGATTACCGAAATTCAGAACGGTTACTGGGGTAAGCTGAAATCCGGTGCCGGATGGATCAGTGTTCATGAGGCTTATTGTACCTATAAAGGTGCGGCTTCCGGCGAATCAGAAGAAAAACCTTCAAGTAATTTTCTGGTTCAGGTAGACATTTCCGATTTGTATATCCGCAAAGGTCCTGGAACGAATTACGGAAACAATGGTTTTTGTCCGAAAGGCGTATATACCATTGTCGAAGTTAAGAGCGGTGCCGGTTCCGATGCTGGATGGGGTAAGCTGAAATCCGGTGCCGGATGGATTTCCCTGGATTATGCAACTCGGATTTAAAGAGGACATACCATGATAAGTTTCAGACAAAAGGGTGACTTCTCCAAGTTGACCCGCTTTCTGGAAAGAGCAAAAGAAGCGGTTCATATTGGAGACCTAGATAAGTTTGGTAAAGAGGGAGTAGCCGCCCTTGCGTCTGCAACACCGGTAGATTCTGGGGAAACGGCGAATTCCTGGTATTACGAAATCGAGAATCGAAAAGGTTCAGTTACGATTTCATTCCATAATTCAAATGTTCAAAATGGAGTTCCAATTGCTGTTATTTTGCAGTACGGACATGGGACTCGAAACGGCGGCTGGGTACAGGGGCGAGATTATATCAATCCTGCTATCCAGCCTATTTTTGACAAAATCGCAAATAACGCATGGAAGGAGGTTACTAAGCTATGAGTACGACAATTGACGAAAGAGTCGTTGAAATGCGATTCGATAACAAGCAGTTTGAGCAGAATGTTCAGACCAGTATATCGACAATTGAAAAGCTCGAAAAAAGCTTAAATCTCAAAGGTGCCTCCAAAGGATTGGAAGATGTGAATGCCGCAGCAAAAAACTGCAACATGACTCCGCTTTCCAACGCAGTTGAGACGGTAAAGATGCGGTTCTCAGCGTTGGAAGTCATGGCAGTTACGGCTCTGGCAAACATCACAAATTCAGCGTTAAATGCTGGTAAAAATATTGTTTCTGCACTGACGATCGATCCGATTAAGACGGGATTTCAGGAGTACGAAACACAAATCAATGCGGTTCAGACTATTCTTGCCAATACGCAGAGTAAAGGGACAACGATTGATCAGGTAAATGCGGCTCTTGATGAGCTGAACAAATATGCCGACCAGACGATTTACAATTTTACGGAAATGACCCGTAATATTGGTACTTTCACAGCGGCCGGCGTTGATTTGGATAAATCAGTAACCTCGATCAAAGGTATTGCAAACTTAGCGGCTGCTTCAGGTTCTAACGCTTATCAGGCCAGTACCGCTATGTATCAGCTTTCGCAGGCGATTGCAGCAGGTAAGGTTAGTTTGCAGGACTGGAACTCCGTTGTGAATGCGGGAATGGGCGGTCAGCTATTCCAGGATGCTTTAAAGAGAACGGCCGAACACTTTGGCGTGAATATGGACGCCATGATTGAGAAGTACGGTTCATTCCGAGCATCTCTAACCGAAGGCGGATGGCTGACAACCGAGGTTCTGACCGAAACTTTGACGCAGTTGTCCGGGGCTTATTCGGAGGCGGACCTCATTGCACAGGGATATACCGAAGAACAGGCTAAAGAGATTACAGAACTGGCTCAAACAGCATTGGACGCAGCCACTAAGGTAAAGACATTCACGCAGTTATGGGACACTCTGAAAGAATCAGTTCAATCTGGCTGGACGCAAAGCTGGGAGATTATTATTGGTGACTTCGAAGAAGCAAAAGAACTTTTAACCGAGGTCAGCAATTCTCTTGGCAACATGGTAAATGCTTCTGCCGAAGCAAGAAACAAGATGTTGCAGGACTGGAAAGACCTTGGCGGTCGAACCGCCTTGATCGAATCGGTAAGAAACGCCTTTGAAGGTTTGGCAGGAGTAATAAAGCCTATCCGAGAGGCGTTTAAGGAAGTCTTTCCACCGATGACAGGAGAGCAACTTTACAATCTTACCGTCGGATTGCAGGAACTCACAGAAAAATTCAAAATAGGTGAAGAAACGGCGAATAACCTGAAGAGAACATTCAAAGGGGTATTCGCTTTATTTGATATCGGGCTTCAGGGTGTCAAAGCACTGGTTGGCGGATTTGCCGACCTGATTGGTTATGTGGCTCCGGCCGGAGATGGGATTCTTGGTTTTACAGCCAGCATTGGAGATTTCATTGTTGGTATTGATGAAGCCATTAAATCTTCCGATGCCTTTAACAAAGCTATCGAGGGAATCGGAGATTTTCTGAAACCAATTGCAGATGGAGTAAAGACCTTTGTAAAAACAGTCGCCGATGCTTTCAGCGAGTTTGCGAATGTTGATACCAGTGGTCTCGATAATTTTGCGGATAAGGTACAGACCCGATTTGAACCGTTTGTAAAATTGGGCGAACTGGTAAAGAAGGCGTTTGAGGGTATTATTGGGATTGTCGAGAAGGCGGCTCCAGTTTTATCAAAGCTCGGTTCTATTGTCGCAAATGCGTTTGGAAACCTTGGGGAAGCAATTCTCACAGCATTTGATACCGCGAGTTTTGACCCGATTTTAGACTTAATCAATACCGGATTGTTTTCTGCAATTCTGATTGGAGTGAAGAAGTTCATCGATTCTCTATCAGAAATCACGGAAAACGGTGGTGGAATTCTTGGTTCGTTCAAAGATATTTTGGATGGAGTTAAGGGGAGTCTTGAAGCATGGCAGTCAAATCTGAAAGCTGGAACTCTTCTGAAAATTGCCGGCGCTATGGCAATCCTGACCGCAGCGATTGTTGCATTGTCTTTAGTTGATTCCGAGAAGCTAAATGCGTCTTTGGGAGCTTTGAGTGTTCTGTTCGTTGAACTGCTTGGTTCAATGGCCATCTTTGAAAAGATCATGAACGGGGCAGCAATCAAAGGAATGGGACAGTTGACCATTGCGATGATTGGAATGTCCACCGCCGTTCTTATTCTTGCGGGAGCAGTTCAGAAATTATCCGGTCTGGATTGGGATGAGCTTCTTAAAGGATTGGTCGGTGTTGCCGGGTTATCTGCTATTCTGGTAGCGTCCGCAACAGCGCTTTCCAAAACATCGAAGGGGCTGATAAAAGGTTCTGCCGGTTTGGTAGTATTTGCAGCAGCGATCCGAGTTCTTGTAGGAGCAGTTGAAGATTTGGGCGAATTGGATGCGGGATCTTTGGCTAAAGGTCTAATCGGAGTCGGCGTTCTTTGCACAGAACTGGCATTGTTCCTGAGGGCTACAGATTTGGATGGAATGGGTGTTCTGAAAGGAACAGGTTTGGTCCTTCTTGCAGCGTCCATCAACATTCTGGCGGATGCAGTTGGAGCGTTTGGAAATCTGGACGTTTCAAAACTGATTCAAGGACTATCTGCGGTTGCAGTGGTTCTTACTGAACTGGCAGTATTTACCAAAGTGACAGCTAATGCGAAACATGTAGTTTCCACCGCTACGGCAATGACAATTCTTGGCGCCGCCATGCTTGTGTTTGGGGAAGCTGTAGAAAAGATGGGAAACTTGTCTTGGGGGGAGATTGGACGGGGTCTTACCACAATGGCTGGTTCTCTGGCGGCTGTGACAGTTGCAATGAATCTTCTTCCGAATGGAATGATATCGAAAGCGACTGGAATGGTAGAGGTCGGTGCGGCATTACTCATTATTGGCGAAGCAGTTCGAAATATGGGCGGAATGTCCTGGGATGAAATTGCCAGAGGATTAGTAACCCTTGCAGGTTCCATGACCATTCTTGTTGTGGCGCTTAATGCGATGAAGACTGCACTTCCGGGTGCGGCAGCAGTTCTTACGGTGTCCGCTGCGTTAGCGATATTTACCCCAGTTCTAAAGTCGTTGGGAAATATGTCCTGGGAGAGCATTGCTAAAGGATTGGTGGCACTGGCTGGTTCTTTCACTGTTCTCGGCGTTGCAGGAGTTGCATTAGGACCATTGACCCCAGCTATTTTAGGACTTTCGGCCGCTATTGCTGTATTGGGAGTGGGATGTCTGGCCGCAGGTGCAGGTATTCTTGCATTTTCTACTGGACTTTCTGCTTTGGCAGTATCTGGAGCAGCAGGAGCAGCGTCTCTCGTGGTGGCAGTATCCAGCATTCTTAGTCTGATTCCGCTCCTGTTCGAATCAATCGGAGAAGGAATCCTTTCTCTAGCAGGAGTAATCGCAAATGGTGGACCAGCTATTGCCGAGGCATTTACAGTATTGGTGCTCGCCGCAGTCGAGGCTCTAGTTACGGCTGTGCCAGCGGTCGTGGATGGGCTATTTGTCTTGATTGACAGTGTCCTTTCGGCTCTGGTCGAACATACGCCGACTATCGTGGAGCAGCTATTTGATATTCTGATTGGAATTATTCAGGCTATCACGACGAAACTGCCGGAATTGATTAAGGCCGGAGTAGAGTTACTGATGGCTTTCTTTGACGGGGTAATCGACGCCTTGAGTGGCATTGATGTGAATGTACTCATCAAAGGAATCGCCGGAATTGGTTTGCTTTCAGCGATTATGCTTGCTCTCAGTGCTGTTGCCTCCTTGGTGCCTGGAGCTATGCTTGGCGTTCTTGGAATGGGTGCAGTCATCGCGGAATTGGCATTGGTTCTGGCGGCTGTTGGAGCTCTGGCTCAGATTCCTGGGTTGGAATGGCTTATCGGCGAGGGCGGAAATCTTCTTCAGGGAATCGGTACTGCGATTGGCAAATTTGTCGGTGGCATTGTTGGCGGTTTCATGTCTGGAGTCTCCAGTCAGTTCCCTCAAATTGGCGCAGACCTTTCTGCATTTATGACGAATGTGCAGCCATTTATCGAAGGAGCCACACAGCTTAATCCTTCCATGCTGGATGGTGTGAAAGCGTTGGCGGAAACGATCCTTATTCTAACCGCTGCTGATATTCTGAACGGATTGACTTCCTGGCTTACTGGCGGATCTTCTCTGAGCGACTTTGCTACCCAACTTGTTCCCTTCGGTGAAGCTATGCGTGATTTTTCCATCGCCATTGCTGGTATGGATGGGGAATTAGTAGCAAATGCGGCCACCGCCGGAAGGACGCTTGCGGAGATGGCGGCAACTCTTCCTAATTCTGGAGGGGTTATCGGATTCTTTACAGGCGAAAATGATATGAGTGCTTTCGGCGCCCAGCTTATTCCATTTGGCGAAGCGATGATGGGGTTTGCAAATGCCGTAAGAGGACTGGATGCTGACACCGTAACGAATGCTGCTACCGCAGGAAAGGCTATGGCTGAAATGGCGACCACAATTCCGAATTCCGGAGGCGTGGTAGGATTCTTTGCTGGTGAAAATGATATGGACGCTTTTGGCGAGCAGCTTGTGCCGTTTGGTGAAGCAATGATGCTGTTCTCTCAGGCTGTAAAGGGTCTGGATGCGAATGTGATCGTGGAATCTGCTACAGCGGGAAAAGCTTTGATCGAATTGGCAAATACGGTTCCAAACAGTGGTGGTGTCGTTGGTTTCTTTACTGGAGAGAACGACATGGATACGTTCGGGGAGAAGCTGGTGCCGTTCGGTAGAGCGATGAAATCCTACTCTGACGCAATTGCAGGCATCGATGTGGAGGCGGTTACGAATTCGGCAACGGCTGGCAAAGCGGTAGTTGAGCTGGCGAATACGTTGCCAAATACGGGTGGATTGGTAAGTTGGTTTACCGGAGACAACGATATTGCATCCTTTGGTACAAGTCTGGTTTCCTTTGGTAAGAGCTTCGCGCAATATTCTGACTATATGAAGGATGTGGATGCGAATATCGTTACTACCACGACCAATGCTGCGACATCGATTGTTGAGCTTCAGAAAAGTCTTCCCAAAGAAGGTGGATGGTTCTCTGATGATATGACACTTGCCAGCTTCGGCAGCGATATGGCTTCGTTCGGAGCTCATTTCAGCAATTATTACAACAGCATCAGCGGTATTGATACGACATTGCTGTCCGGAGTAATTACCCAGACAAATCGGCTTGTAAGTATGGCAAATGGGATGGTTGGTCTGGATACAAGCGGTATGACTTCTTTCAGTTCCGCATTGACAACACTTGGTGAAACTGGTGTGACCGGATTTATCAATGCGTTCAATAATGCAGAATCGAAAGTAACGGCTGCGGCTTCGAGTATGTTGTCATCCTTCATCAATGGAGCAAATGCAAAGAAATCCGAACTGACAACAACATTCACCACGCTGGTTCAGGCTGTATTGACAGCAATCAATGGAAAACAGGGCGAGTTCCAGACCAGTGGTTCCACGCTTATGGTTAAGTTTATCGCAGGTGTACGGTCTCAGGATAGTCCTTCCAGAACAACCTTTACCAATATCGTTAGCGGTTGTTTGACTGCAATACGAAATAAGTATGGGGAATTCACATCAACCGGAACCCAGACAATGGTGAAACTGATTGCTGGTGTCAGATCACAGGACAGCAGTGCTCGAATGGCATTCACAAACATCATCAGTGCTTGTCTTACGGTGATTAAAAATAAGTATGCTGAGTTTACCTCTACTGGTAGCGAGTGCATGGTTAAGTTTATCGCCGGTGTGAGAAGTAAGGATAGCGAACTCCGAACCGCTTTTACAACGACGCTGAGTGGTTCCATAACCGCCATCAAAGATTATTATAGCCAGTTCAAATCTGCCGGCTCGTACCTGGTCGATGGTTTCTGCGATGGTATCAGTGAAAATACCTGGAAAGCAGAGGCAAAAGCAAGAGCTATGGCAGCCTCAGCCGCTGAAGCGGCAGAAGATGAATTGGACGAGCATTCTCCTTCTAAACGTTTTTATGGAATCGGTAACTTTGCGGGAGTCGGCTTCATAAACGCGTTGATTGACAATGTCTCCAAGGCTGGAAAAGCCGGACGTGAAATTGCCAGATCTTCTATCGACGGACTAAATGACGTTATTTCCAGAATTGCAGATTATGTGGACGCTGATATGGATGTCCAGCCTACTATTCGGCCGGTTCTTGATCTGTCCGCTGTGGAAGCAGGGACTGGAAGGCTGAATACTCTGTTTAGCAGAAATCAGGCATTGTCCGTCAGCACTGGGATGAATGACCGGGTTTCCGAGATGGAAGTTCAAAATGGAGAAAGTTCTCCTACTGGAAATACCTATCAATTCACGCAAAACAATTATTCGCCTAAGGCTCTGTCGAGAATTGATATTTATCGGCAGACAAAGAATCAATTTTCGGCGATGAAAGGGCTGGTGGGTAATACATGATTAGAGCAGTAACTGTAACTAACTACTTGGGCGAATCAAAGAGATTTGAATTAGCGTTCCCGGAGGAATCCGGGTTCGCTGTTCAATCTATCAGTGGATTGGGACCGAGCAAAGCGGATATTAACACGACAGAAATCTCTACAAATGACGGATCGCTGTATAACTCAGCGAGAGTAAATTCCAGAAATATCGTTATGTCCTTGAAATTGATGTTTAATCCGCAGATTGAAGACACGAGACATGATTCCTACAAATACTTTCCGATAAAGAAGAGAGTAACACTTCTCATCGAGACGGACAATCGCATTTGTGAGACGTATGGATATGTGGAATCGAATGAACCGGATATTTTCAGCAGTGATGAGACAACACAGATTTCTATCGTGTGCCCTGATCCCTATTTTTATTCCGCTGGTCCGGATGGAACTAATACAACAATCTTCTATGGGGTAGAGCCTCTGTTTGAGTTTGCTTTTTCCAATGAATCCTTGACCGAATCCCTAATCGAATTTGGCGAGATCAAGAATGAAACCGAGCAGACGGTGTATTACTCTGGCGATGCTGAGATCGGCGTTGTAATTACCATCCATGCTATCGGAAATGTGAGAAATATCACGATTTACAATACCGGGACGAGAGAGGTAATGCGTATTGATACAGATAAATTGGAGCAGCTAACCGGTTCTGGGATGGTTGCTGGTGATGAAATCATTATCTCCACTATCAAAGGGGATAAATCAATTACGCTTCTTCGAAACGGTATCTATACCAATATTTTAAACTGCTTGGATAAAGATTCCGACTGGTTTCAGCTATCCAAAGGCGATAATATTTTCGCTTATGTGGTGGAAGAAGGAACGACCAACGTGCAGTTTAAGATTGAAAACAGAACAGCGTTTGAGGGGGTATAGTTATGGAATTGATTGTTCTGGATACTTCTCTGAAAATGCTTTCTGTGCTTGATACCTTTGAGTCTCTGATATGGACGGAGCGGTATTCCGCCTATGGAGATTTCGAGGTATATACAAGTATCAACGATTCTGTTCTTGAAATCCTGAAAGATGACTATTATCTATGGTTGAAAGAATCCGATCAGACCATGATTGTCGAGGATAGAAAGATTGAGTCCGATGCTGAAAACGGAAACCACTTCACGGTCACGGGAAGATCGTTAGAATCCATTCTGGAACGCCGTATTATTTGGAAACAAACGATTCTGAGCGGAAACTTTCAAAATGGAATCAAAAAGTTGCTGGATGAGAACATCATCAATCCTTCTGACGCTTCCCGAAAGGTGGAAGGACTGATATTTGAGGCATCCACAGACCCAGCGATTACCGGACTGACGGTAGATGCACAGTTTACCGGAGACAATCTGTATGACGCCATTAAAAAACTGTGCGATTCCAAAAATGTCGGTTTCCGAATCAAGCTGTCCGATGATAACAAGTTTGTCTTTAAACTCTATGCTGGCGCAGACCGTTCTTACGACCAGTTTACAAATCCATATGTCATCTTTTCTCCCAAATTTGAGAATGTAATCAATACCAATTATCTGGAATCAAAGAAGACTTTGAAAACCGTTACTTTGGTTGCTGGAGAGGGAGAAGGAGCCGATCGGAGGACCACAACTGTAGCTTGTGCGTCTGGTGCTGGAACAGGTTTGAATCGAAGGGAGCTTTACACGGATGCTAGGGATGTTTCTTCGACCGTGGATAATGAAACCTTGACGGACGCTGAGTATAACGCACAGCTTTCTCAAAGAGGTTTGGAGAATCTGGCCGAAAATATCGCAACCAAATCCTTCGAGGGTAAGGTTGAAACAACGAGAATGTATCGATATGGGGAGGACTTCTTCCTGGGAGATATGGTACAGATTGTAAATGAATATGGCATTGAAGGAAAAGCCCGTGTCACAGAATTCATTCGTTCCCAGAGCAAAGAAGGACTCGATTCGTATCCGACATTCGTTACCGTAGAATAGCAGGAAAGGGGTGAAGAAAAATGAGTGTCACTTATGGGTTCTATAACTCAAAGAACAAAGACCGGCGATACGACGCCATTCAAATGTCCAGTATTTTTGACGGGATCATTCGTGACGGCATTTTGCAGCATGTCGGGACTGCTATGATGGTGAATGCATCTACTGGCATGATGGTGAATGTCGGAATCGGACGGGCGTGGTTCAATCATACCTGGACACTAAATGACGCCTTACTTCCATTGACTGTACCGCAGTCGGAAGTGATTCTGAATCGAATTGATGCGGTTGTTTTGGAAGTGGATTCTAGAGAATCGGTTCGCGCAAATGCAATCAAAATCATCAAAGGCACGCCGGCCACCAATCCGGTGAAACCAACGATGATTAGTACAAATGACCGTTGGCAATATCCATTAGCGTATATTCGGGTGAATTCCGGGGTTACTTCCATTCGCCAGGCAGACATTACAAATGCAGTTGGTACATCGGAGTGTCCGTTCGTAACGGCTCCATTGGAGATGATGTCCATCGATGCCTTGGTTGCGCAGTGGAAAGACCAGTGGGATGCCTTCTATGAAAAAGAGACATCCGATATGGAAGCCACAAATGCCTTCTGGAAAGAGCAGTGGTCAAAATGGTTCAACGCCCAGACGGAAGAAATCCAGCAATCTTATCTGGAATGGGAAAAGCAGTGGGATGATTGGTATGCCGCTCAGACGGCGGATATGCAGGAGACAAACACCTATTGGAAACAGTTATGGGCGTCTTGGTTTAACGAGTACACGAACAACAATACGTCTGAAATGGCCGCGTGGAGAGAGAACGCTCAGGCATTGTTTGATGAGTGGTTTCAGCAGTTGAAGGATACTCTTTCGGAAGATGTGGAAGCGAACCTGGCAAACCAGATATTGGAGTTGCAGGAAAGGACGAAGGTTCTGGAAGAAATTGTAGATGGAATTCGGACAGAATTTACCGTGTACAACAAGCTTTATGACAATGGATACGAGAATTACGACAATCTTCTCGATTCATCAGAAGGAACTATCATTGATAGTAACGTAGACCCGATTGTGGCTCGTGCATATTCCAGCTCCTTGATTCTGGATAGCAACGGACAGCCTATCGACGGCCGCGTTATTTTTTGTATTAAGTAAAAGGAGGACATGTCAAAAATGAAAATTACGGATTACGAGAAAGTCCAAACGTTGGATTCGAGCAATATTGTATTGATCGATGGAAACAATGGGACAAAAACCATCCTTGTAAGCGATCTCGCAAAGGCTTTGGTTAAGCTTCTCAGTTCTCAGGACTTTATTTCCGGAGTTAATCTGTCGGAGCTTACTCAGATCAATACTTTGACGGCAGATGACAAACTGCTGATTGGAACGGCTGAGGGAAACAAAGCCATTGGTGCAGACGATTCACTCTTTGCGATTCTGGACGCTTTCATTCCGAAGGAGCAGCGTCGGATGATTTACAGAGGGAAGAATCTTGGTGCTGTTGTGACTGAAGAGCAGAAGGCCAACATTAAGAATGGGACTTTTAAGGGTTTCTTCCTTGGCGATTATTGGACTATCGGCAGCTATACTTGGAGGATTGTGGATTTCGATTACTGGTATAACTGCGGCGATACAGCATTCACTACCCCTCATCTGGTTATTATGCCGGATAAACCGCTTTACAACGCACAGATGAACGAGACAAACATCACAACCGGCGGGTACGTTGGTTCTAAAATGTACACTGAAAATCTGGCACAGGCAAAGACGTTGGCGGCAAGCGCGTTTGGCGATTTGATTCTCACCCATCGCGAACATTTGACAAATGCAGTCACAAACGGATATCCGTCTGGTGGGTCTTGGTATGATTCGACATTGGAACTTCCTAATGAGATTATGATGTACGGTTCACATGTCTTCGCTCCTTCTGGTGATGGTTCATTTGTTTCTAACAGATACACCATTAGTAAGACACAGCTTGCTCTGTTTACAGTAGTCCCGAAGCTGATTTCAAATCGTGCAACGTTCTGGCTCAGAGATGTCGTTTCTTCGGCTAATTTCGCTTGTGTGGGCGACGGTGGCAATACGGCCTACGCCGGCGCTTCGCTCTCTTATGGGGTTCGTCCGGTCTTCGCTATTGGTTAGTCTGAATCCAGGGGCCCTGTGCCCCGTGAAAAAAACCGTACGCAGGTGACAACTATTTGTGCTATAAAGAGAAAAAATCTAAAGAAAGGCGAGAATCAAAATGGGTGATAAGATTTATAAAATTACTCTGACCGATGGTACAGTCATTAACGATTTGAAGTTAAATGGAAATAATTTTATTTCTTCAACTGAGATTGAAGAGTCGATCTTTGACGGCAATCTTTTGACCGTAACGATTAACGATGGTGAGAAGGATGAACTCCATACTAATATGGAACTGGTTCAGATTTCCAAAGTGGGGTCAGAATACTGGTTTGTACTTCGGGATATTCCCGAAACTGAGCTGGCATTTATCAAGATGCAGTCGGATATCGAATATGTTGCCATGATGTCCGAAATTGAACTGTAAGGGAGGATCATAGAAATGGCAGAACATAGCAAAAATTACGATAAAGTAAAGCGGTACTACAATATGGGTATGTGGAACGAAACCCGTGTTCGTAATGCGGTAAAAATGAATTGGATTACAGAAGAGGAATTCAAGGAAATCACGGATAAGGACTATGCATGAGCGTCCTTGTAAGTGATCGAACTGAATCCAAATTTGAGGCAATTACATATTCAATCGAATTACACGATATGTTAATTGACCTTATGCAGCGTAGTTTCGGAGTAAAAGATCTGGATCAGCTTGTCCGTGTAAGATATGCTCACGGAAAGGATGCAACAGAGGACTTTTCAAAATATAGATATTTGATGCTTAACTATAAAAATCGTATTGATCAGTTGGCCTCCATGCTAACCAGCAATGTCCGAGCGGCAAATTCTATTTATCCGACTACGCTGCATGAATATGAGAAAAGAAGAGATTATCAGAATACAGCCATAGTAAACTGCGAGCAACTCTTGAACGAGCTGCAACGAATCGTTGAGATATTCGAAGTGGACGTTAATCTCTACAGTCGCTATGTTAAAGCTATCGACCGAGAAATCGGATTGATAAAGAAGTGGCGTCAACGAGATAACCGAATCAAGTCACAGTTAAGAGGGTAATGTCTAATTATGCGTCGTTTCTTCGGCTAATTTCGCTAATGTGAACAACAATGGCAATACGAACTACAACAACGCTTCGAACTCTAATGGAGTTCGTCCGGATTCTCTGCCTAACCAACAGAGAAGGAGACATTGTCCTTTCCGAATGGATAAATAGCAAAGCCGGACGCAATTTACTACGGTAAGTATTGCTATCACGGTGAATGATTTATGAACTACGAGGAGATTATCTGTGACGCCAATAACTTGTATAGGGCTTACAAGGTTTCTGTCAAAACCAGCAAATGGAAAGAGACTACACAGAAATTCATGATGAACTTTCTTCGGTATATCTTTTCCATTCAAGAGGACCTGATGAATCGGACCCTTCAAAATGGACCGACGCAGGAATTTACGCTGTTTGAGAGAGGCCGAGTAAGACCTATTACAAGTATTCAAATTCGGGATCGCATTATTCGGCATGTCTTATGCGATGAAGTTTTGCTTCCAGAAGTAAAGAAGCATATTATCTATGACAATTGCGCCTCGATTAAAGGAAGAGGTATCTCCCATCAACGGGACAGGTTCGAAATTCATCTCCGTAAATACTATCGGTTGTATGGAAATGAAGGATGGATATTGTTCGGAGACTTTTCCAAGTTTTACGACAATATTATTCATGAGATTGCCAAACGAGAACTCTTAAAGCTGTTTGACGATGATGAATTTATTGATTGGCTACTGACCGAGATTTTCGATGGATTCAAAATCGATGTCTCCTACATGATGGATGAAGAATACGCCAGATGTATGTCCGATACTTTCAATAAGCTGGAGTATAGGAATATTCCAAAATCCAAACTGACTGGCGAGAAGTGGATGGAAAAATCGGTAAACATTGGAGATCAGTTATCGCAGGTCATTGGTATTTATTATCCGTACCGCATTGACAATTACGTCAAATATGTAAGGAGCCAGAAGTTCTATGGAAGATATATGGACGACTGGTACATCATGAATCCGAGTAAAGAGGAATTGTTGGATTTACTTGATAACATTCATCGGATTGCAGAAGAGTATGGAATCCACATCAATAAGAAGAAAACTCGAATTGTGAAGATTTCCAGCACCTATAAATTTCTGCAAATCAAATATAGCTTAACGGATTCCGGAAAGATAATCAAACGAATCAATTCAAAGCGGGTTACTACGATGCGAAGAAAGCTCAAGAAGCTCGCTGTCAAGGTGAAGAATGAGGAGATTTCGTATGAAAATGTAGAGAACATGTTTCGAGGCTGGATGGGAGGCTTCTATAAGCTTTTATCCAGGGAGCAAAGGAAAAACTTAATAGGTCTCTATGAAGATTTGTTTGAAAAATCGATTACGATTGTCAACAAAAAGATCGTTGTAACCGACAAAATCAAATAAATATTGGAGGATGCTAAAATGGAGCCATGGTTTCAAATGGTAGCAACAATTGTTTGCGCCGTCATAGCTTCTTCTGGGTTTTGGGCGTATATCCAGAAACGAGGCGAAAAGAAAGATGTAAAAACTCAAATGCTCATCGGATTAGCGCATGACCGGATTGTGTATCTTGGAATGTGTTATATCGAACGAGGATGGATCACTCAAGACGAGTATGAAAACCTCAATGATTACCTTTATAAACCTTATGAAAAAATGGGTGGGAATGGTTCGGCACAGAAAATCATGCTGGAAGTCAATAAACTTCCCATCCACAAATCGACATATGTTGAAGAAAATTAGTAGGAGGAAAAATCATGATGGAACAGATTATGAATTATGTGCAGCCGGAACTGATCGTCGTGGCGATTGTCCTGTACTTCTGTGGTATGGGTCTGAAACAGACGCAGACAATTAAGGACAAGTATATTCCGCTGATTCTCGGTGCTTCTGGCATCGTCCTTTGTGGGATTTGGGTTCTGGCAACGTGTCCACTGGGGAACGGTCAGGAGATTGCAATGGCTATATTTACGGCAATCGTTCAGGGAATTTTAATGGCGGGCCTCAGTACCTATGTGAATCAAATTATTAAACAGGCAAATAAAGACGAGTAACTGGAGCGGGCAACCGTTCTTTTTTTATGTCTCAAAAAGAGAGGATGAGAGAATATGGCTATTAACAAAGTAATCTACGGTGGAGAGACATTGATCGATTTGACCGGCGATACCGTAACTGCTGATAAGATTCTTTCCGGCTTTACCGCCCATGACAAGGGGGGGGAGTCAATCACAGGTACTTGTGAATACGATGTAGATTCTTCCGATGCGACGGCTGCTGTTGCTGAAATCCTTCAGGGAAAGACCGCGTACGTACGAGGTCAGAAACTGACGGGAACCATGAAGAATAACGGAGCGGTGACTGGAACGATTTCTGCTAAGGATGAAGAGTACACCATTCCGCAGGGACACCATGACGGTTCTGGTAAAGTTGGTATTGCGGCATCAGAAAAAGAGAAACTTATTCCAGACAACATTCGGGAAGGTATTACCTTGCTGGGTGTAGAAGGCGCCATGTCTGGTACAGAAGATGCCAAACCCCAGGCAAAGACAGTAACACCTTCGACGGAATCGCAAACAATCCTTCCGGATTCTGATGACGGATACAATTATTTGTCTCAGGTTACGGTTAAAGCAATCCCATACAATGAGAGTGAAAATCCCGCTGGAGGTACTACGGTAACTATCGGGTAGGAGGGAGGCTTAAATGGCTACAAGTAAAGTCGTTTACAGCGGCAGAACCCTCATAGACCTGACTGGGGATACCGTAACTGAAGAATCTCTATTGCGTGGTTATACTGCTCATAAAGCGGACGGAACGTTGATAACGGGAACGGCCTTTGATGGTTATCCGAATGAGTTTACATTCTTGGATGTTCTGGAAGACTCGAACGGACATGCAATACAGGATTCTTCAGAGGATGTTCTTTATGGGCGGACTGTATATCGCAAAGCAAGAAATAATGTGATATTTGATTCGTACGGAGACATCATAGAAGATAGTTCTATCGTATAAACGGATCATGAGTTAGATGTAAATCAGAGTGGAAAAAGGTGTAGGAATGTCGTTTACTTCTTGAGCATTCCTACACCTTTGCTATTCAGCCATTGAAAATACTGGGTTTTTTGTTTCTAATATAGAAACTTACTAGACAAGAGATTTGTCAAAAATCCAGTAAAATCAATACTTTTAGAAGTGGTTAGGAGTGGGTAAAAGCAGGGAAATGTAGGTAACTCGTACATTATTCCTGCACCATTCCTATATCTATATTCCTACACTTTGTTAAGCGTCCGAACCCTTTTCTGGCTCAGAGATGTCGTTTCTTCGGCTGCTTTCGCTGGTGTAGGAACCAATGGTAATACGCACCACTCAGACGCTTCGAATCCTAATGGGGTTCGTCCGGTCTACAAGCTATTTTATTTTTTCAATCTCTTCTCGCAACCAATCAAATTCTCTAGCCGTATAGACCTTTTCCGTAATATCCGTGATCTTATGTCCCACCATATATTTGATGGCGTACTCATCCACGTCATATTTTTTTGCCATCGTGACGAAATGTTTTCTGCCATCGTGCGGACGGTGTTCAGGGTTTAGATTAAGCTCGTCACGAATGCGGCTAAATACTCTTTGATAGCGGTTATAGGTAAGCTTGATATTTTTCTGTCGGCTATCTGGATCGACATAGTTAAAAAGATATTTGCTTCCTAGCTTTTCGGCTTCTCTATATTTTCGTTCCACAAGGGATTGAATTCTGGGATGGATAGGTACGGTTCGGTCTTCGCCGGCTTCTGTTTTCATGCCACCAGTAAAGATCCATTTCGATAAATCAACATTGCTCAGTTCAATCAATCCCAATTCCTGTGGTCTCCAACCAGAATAACATTGAATCAGAAGAACATCAACACAATATTTATCATCAACATGTTCCCAAAGTAACTTCATTTCATCGTCGGAGAATGGAATGTGTTCCTTCTTGACGGTCTGAATTTCTTTGATGGTTTCATCAGTCAAGGTAAAAGTTCGAGCGTAATTCTGTTTGACAATTTCATATTCCAAAGCATAATCCAGCATCAGGTTGAATAGAGACTTGATTTTGTTCTTCATGGAAGCGCTCGGTTTCTGCTCTTTTCCCTTTACGATGGCGACGCCCTCATCCATACAGCCTTTCACATGGCGAGCTCGGATATCCATAACTCGCATATCATAGACAGACGAACAATACGCCCATGCAGAGTCTACGGCTCTTGCACTGGAATCATTCTTCAAAGTCTTGAAATATTCTTCGGTCCACTTTTCATACAGTTCTTTTGCTGTGATAGCGGGTTCCAAATCATATGGATTCTTATTGTACTCTACCAAGGCTGCATACGCATCGTTATAGGTTGGAAAATAAGATTCCGGCTTTAGTGGCTTGCAGATCGGCTTTCCCTCTGGCGTTTTTCCAACTGTAACCATGGCCCGAAAAGGGTTTCTTAGATTCCGGTTCTTAATTTCACTGATCTGTCCAAACCCATTAGGGAGCCGTCTCCGTTTGTTATTTTTACTTCGAGGCTTCCTAGGTCTGACATCTGGCTGCATGGGATAACCACAATGGGGGCAGAATGTCGCCTTGTCGCTTACCTGCAACTCACATTCAGGGCATTTTATCAACATGCTTCATACCTCCTCAATACCTTTGTAAAACGAGATTTTCCGTGTGGCAAGGTTGATTTATCATCAGTAATCATATATGATGGTGTAGGAATTGTCAACTCCTACACTAAACTTTTTAAAGGGATGGGTATATGGTTAGTGATGAAAAATTAACCTGTCGGAACTGCGGGGCAAGGTTGAAACGGTATGATAACGTGTCGAGAATTGTGCGAACAAAAGGAAGAAAAACATCATGGGTAAAGGTGGAACGGTTTCGTTGCCCTGTTTGCGGACAGATACATAGGGAATTGCCGGATTATATTTTTCCATACAAACAGTACGAAGCCGAGGTAATTCGTGGCGTTCTGGAAGGATTTATTACTTGCGAAACATATGGATATGAGGATTACCCTTGTGAAATGACGATGATTCGATGGAGGAATTCGCAGGAATTACAACTCCTTTTGTGAAAGATAAAACGAAAGGAGATTCATAATGTCAAAAGAGGAAAAGCACTTACAGACTAAAATTCGAATATTTGAGGATATGCTTTTACGATGTAAGAATTTTGGTCAAGCAGAAGCGATTCAAATCGAATTGACAAGAATGAGAGCAAAATTACAAAAATTATATTTCAAGAGAATGGAGTCCTAACAAGGGCTCTTTCTTTTTGTCGTTTTGCCACTGAGGTTGTTTTAACAAATTGCGGTTCCTATCCTAGAATAGCCGTTGAAAGGAGGTAACAGTCAATGGAAGAAATGATATTTGCACAGGGCTCCGTTCCGGTAGCGGTTGTCGCCAGAGTATATGGGAAAGATGCTTCCTGGGTTCGAGCCGGCATTATATCCGGATGGCTTCCCATTGGAAAAGCTACTAGAAACGGAAAGTTGATTACCAACATCGAAGAGATGAATTCGAAGTACGGACGCATCAACTTTTATATTTCTCCAAAGCGGCTCTGGGAAGAAACCGGATATTTATGGAAAGGAGAGAAACGTTAATATGGCAACAACGATTCGTCCAGAATTATCCGAGAAAAACCCATATTGGATTGAGCGTCACCGGTACTATGAATTGAAGCATTTCTGCCTACAGTATCCGATATGGAAGAAAGCATATGCCGCTCTGGATGGGCTTAGCCGCCGGCCTGCTGATATGGAGATATTCTCAAGAAACAGAACGACTGGCGATCCGACAGCTCGATGTGCAGAAGCTCGATCTTACTATTTGGATCGTATGAAAACGGTCGAGCAAACGGCGATTGCAACAGATGCGGAATTATCCAATTATATTTTAAAAGGCGTAACCGAAGGATGGTCTTATGACATCTTGAAAGCTAGATTAAATATCCCATGCTGCAAGGATGTTTACTACAACTTGTACAGACGGTTCTTCTGGTTACTGAATAAAGCGAGGGATTGAAATGAAGATTGTAGACATAGCAGTCAAGAAAGTCTATCGCTTCAACTGTCCGAATTGTCAGAGCCGATTGGAGGCAGACAGCAAAGAGGTGGTGGACATCGGAGGAAAGGTATGTAAATTCCATTGTCCTGTATGTCGAAAAGAGCGGTATATTGCCTGGTCCGACATGAGAAAGAAAATTGTGTATGAGGGCGAGGGAACGCAGAAATAACATCTTTAAAGACTGAGCCAGCAATGGCTCTTTCTTTTTTATCCTAGGATAAAACACAGTACCAAGGTATCCGAAAGACATGCTATGTTGATATGTGAAAAAATCCCGGGTAGGAAATTTGGAAAAATGTTTTGGAAAGGCAGGATTGAAGATGGAGCTCATTCTTTGCATGATTATTGGCATCATTATTGGGATTGTCTTCGGACGACAGGTATTCCGAAGGGATGTCGTTGGTTCGCTGCGGGTCGATCAATCCGATCCAGACAGCGGACCTTATTTGTTTTTGGAACTGTCCCATAAGGGAGCGGATGCGATATATAAGAAAAGATATGTGGTCTTGAAAGTCAACATCAAAAATTATATTTCGCATGAATAACAAGTCCTTTTATGGAACAGTTAATGAATTCACGAAAGGAGAACTAAAATGGGTGAAAACATCAAAGAATTGCTGAACGAGGAGATAGCAGCGGAGATTCAGGCGATATCTTCTCTGGATTCGGGTAGCGAAGAGAAATCAAAGGCTATAGAGGATCTGGCAAAGCTGTACCGTTTGAGAATCGAGGAAACCAAAAGTGAGCTGGACGCGGAGGATAAGCGAAGCCGGCGTACGTTGGAAAGTGAAGCGAGTGTCCGGGAAAACGAGATTAAGAAATCTCAGTTGGACGAGCAGATCAAGGCCGATGTGCAGGATGAGCAATATAAGCGCTCTCAGCTTGACGAACAGGTGAAAGATCGATATTTCAGACTGGGTATTGCAGCGGCAGAGCTTCTCATACCGTTGATGTTCTACGGTATCTGGATGCGGAAAGGATTTAAGTTTGAGGAAACCGGAACTTATACCTCGACAACATTCAGAGGATTGTTCAATCGTTTTAGACCGACAAAGAAATAATTAACCGGTAAGAAATGAGGAGGGCGTGATATACACATGTCCTCTTCGTTTTTGCGTGATTTTTACAGACGCTATTATGGAAAGGAGATGCGTCAAAGAGCTCTTTGTCTCTTGACCGTACACCGGAAGAAACCGTACAATAATAGCGGTTCTTTCGAAAAACGAAAGGAGATAATATTTATGAGCCACAAAATTATCAAACCAGAAGGTATTGAATTGATTGAGTACCTGAATAACGGATATGCGATTTGCAATCGGTGTGGAGCCGTTATGAGGCAAGCAGAAGATCCGAAGACTGGATGCGGAGTTTATATCTGTCCATCGTGTGGATTAAAGGTGGACGAAGAAGATTACGAGTATGAGTCCGATGAAGAAGTAGAATGGACGGAAGAAATGCTCGATATGGAACAAGGAGATATTCCGCCAGCCGGATGCAGAGCCTGCGGAGGACCATACCCATATTGCAAAACGTCATGTAAGCTATTTGATGACTAAAAATATTATTGAGAGAAGGTCTATGCTTTGGCATAGGCTTTTTCTTTTTGGAGAATAAATGATGCGATACCATTATGAAAAACCGGACATCTATTTATCGATGTATGGAAAAGTATATTTTTGCGATCATCCAGTCTATCATTGCTGCACTCTGTTCCAAATCGGGGAAAAGGGACTGGCAGTTATCCAACAACGATTTGATGAGAAAACGAAGAGCACCTGGTGGGGAGAAGTGGACCCATGGATTACGGATGATTTATATTTGCATCCGCATTTTAAAGAATACTTTGATATACGTTCTGGGATGGCTACGGACGGGCTTTATCCGACTGTGACGGTTCGCCAGATTATGTGGGCTTTAAAAATGAAGCCAATTAAGAGAGAACGTTGGGAAACTGTCTTTGACAGACGGGATATTTAATCCGCAAAAATCACAGCTCCTTTTATGGAAAACTGATTAAAAGCGAAGGAGTTTAAAGGTGATGGACGAAATGAAAATCAGCTCAAAATTTACACGAATGTTGCTTTCGAAATTAGCAAAAGGGGTATTACATAAAAAGCTTGGATATAGCGTAGATATCCAGCTAAACGAGTTGAATGCTTCGATTTCAGATGAGAAAGCACATGTGCATGTAAGTATTGATGCGGATATGAGTAAAGAAGAACTCATGAAAATTCTGAAGAAGATCGGTTTGAATTAAAAGGATTGAGCCAGCAATGGCTCTTTCTTTTTACTTCGCAAAATTTACAATTCCTATTATGGAGAAACAGTTAGCTCATTGGTAGAGCGCCACATTTCTGTGGAGGTAATCAGTTCGAATCTGATACTGGTTCTCTTTTATTTTTATCAATCAGGAAAGGGGGATTTTAAGGAGGTGATCAGAAACTTGAGCTTGGACGAATTGGAGTTGATTCTGTGCGATATGTATGAAATGGACGAATGGTTGCCAAATCCGGTGTTTGACAAGAACGGGTTTGCAAAGACGAGCAATACCTTATGGGCGATTGGAGAATTTCGAAATTATGTAGCCAATCATATTTACCCCCAAACCAAAACGTCTATAAAAAATCTGGAAGCAATGGCACGATCGTTTACAGAGAAAATGGAAGACTTTGCTTCTATGAATCAACAGAACAGTTCTATATTTACTGCCGCTAAGATAGTCGGCGAAAACATTCAAGACCTATTATATGCCATGGAATAGAATAAAACGAAAGGAGAACGCCATGCAAAAACCTATATACGTTCATTACGGTTCTACATTTTTTGAACCGTCGAGAAACTTCCCGATAAGCAATCATAGAAATTGGAGCAAGCCTTTTGGTGGACTATGGGCGTCTCGCCAGGATGCGACTTTTGGATGGAAGGACTGGTGCGAACGGGAGGAGTTTAGAGAATGCGATGAGAATAATTCTTTTAAATTTCAGTTATGTGATAATTCAAAAGTTGCCATTATTCATTGTATGAAAGATTTAGACTGTTTACCAACCATCGGGAGTAACTGTTCTATTTTCTGGAATAAGGTAATCGACTTTGAAGAATGTGTAAGACAAGGCTATGACGCAATCGAATTATGTTGGTATGGAAGCGAATATAAAGACAAAAAGGCTGACGATATGTACTTTGGTTTATATGGTTGGGACTGTGACTCTATCGTTATCCTTAATCCATCAGTAGTACCGATTTAAAAACGAAAGGAGAACATCATGCAAAAAGTTAAAATCCCAAAAAGAGTTGGACGCCAATTGTATCGCTCATCTCCAACAATTTTAACAGTAGTAGCTTCTGTTGGAGTTATCGTAACGACCATTACTGCCGTTCGAGCAACTCCCAAAGCAATAAAACTGCTGAAAGAAGCGGAGGCGGAGAAGGGTGAAAATCTAACCAAAGTGGAAATTATCCGAGTGGCTGGACCGTCTTATATTCCTTCTACGTTACTTGGAATTTCAACCATTGTCTGCATATTTGGAGCAAACGCGTTGAATCAAAAGAAACAGACTTCCTTGATGAGTGCATACGCCATGCTTAATGAATCCTATAAGCAATATCGGAAGTCAGCCAAAATTGTTTATGGGGAAGATGCGGATGGCAAAATCCATGCGGAAATGGCGAAAGATGCAATGGTGCATACATACGATTGGGGCTATCAGGTCTATAACATGGATATGGATTCGGAAAGTGAGCGGCTACTTTTCTATGATCTTGCCTCGAAGAAGTATTTCAGAACCACAATGGCGGCGGTGCTAAATGCTCAATATCACGTAAACCGGAATCTCGCTGTCGGGGGTGACTGTTCGTTAAACGAATATCTATCATTCCTTGGAGTTGAAGGTATAGACGGAGGCGATGATCTTGGTTGGGATATTTCCTATATGGTGGAAGAAATGGATTGCTATTGGTTGGATTTTGATAATTATAAATCAACGTTAGAAGATGGACTGGAGTGCATCATTATCGACACGATGGCAGTCAACAAATTTGAATGATTCGCAAAAATTACAGGCTGTATTATGAAAAGGAGGCTAATGCTTTATGAAGAACAAAAATTTTATCAAGGCCATTGGTATTGCAGTTACGGTGATCGGATTTGGAGTAAGTATCCTTACCGATTGGGTAAACGAAAAGAAAATGGATGAAAAAATTGAGGAAAAGGTTAATGAGGCACTTGCCAAAAGAGACGATGAAAACGAAGAGGAGTCCTAACAAGGGCTCTTTCTTTTTAGTTTGGAGCAAGTGCTGATGAATGACGAGGTTATTCAAAAAATTCTAAATTATGCGAATGAGCATCTATTTGAACCCGGAGGAAATTGGCCTAAATCAGCTATCATGGAGCGTTCGTATGAAAAGTGGGCTGTTGATGAAATTCTACTGGCCATTATGGATCATCCGATGACAGAAGCTGATTTGGTGATAGAAGGCTTCATATTGAAAATGGAGCTATTCCTTCATATATCGGATGAGCCAACAAACAACTACATATTTCAAGTAGCAGAAAATACGGCCGAGACACTTCTCGGTCTTATTTTATAACCGCAACAATTTATATTTTCGAAAGGAGAAACATCATGAAGGTATTAAGAAAGCAGGAAATCGACACAGCAAATATCCAGGTAGGAGATCAGATGGTTATTCCTCTGGCAGAGCTTGGGGAGTTTACGGCGACAGTTCACAAGGTTACGGACGAGGGTGTCATGTTTATATTTGACGATTATGTTACTCGTCGGCCTATGAACAACCGAAACACAAACAAAGGCGGCTTTGAAAAGTCCGATTTGAAAAAGTGGATGGATACGGTTTTGTATATGGCGTTCCCGGAGGAACTGCGTGACAAGATTTACGGACTTACACTACCCACTGTTGGTCAGATTGTAGGCCATGAGGACGAATGGGACAACAAGAATCTGGAACCGGATACCAATGAGCAGCTTCCTTTGATGAAGAAATGCAAGAATCGGATTGCTTGTTTTGAGGATCAGCTTGCATGGGGATGGCTGAGAAATGCAACAAAAGAGGAGTTTTCTTCGGCTGATTTCGCTCTTGTGGACGCCAGTGGCTATGCGGGCTCCTGCGGCGCTTCGAACTCTTTTGGAGTTCGTCCGGAATTCTGGTTGGTTAAGCAGGAATCCAGGGGCCCTGTGCCCCGTGAAAACAAAGTGTCTTATAAGACTCTTAAAGGATGGAATCCAAAGAATAAGGTAACAAAAGAGTCCTTACAGGAAGAGATTTCTGAGAAAGAAAACGAGATTAAGCTTCTCAAACAGGAGATCAAAAATCTGGAAGAGAAAGAGATGTTTGCAAAAGCTGCTTCTGGGATGAAGAACCTGAAGGATCGCTTTGTAGAAGCCGGCTTTACCGAAGATGAAGCGTTTCACATGGTTCTTGAGTTATCCAAAACAGCTTTAGGAATTGGAGGAAGGAAGTAATGAAAAAAGAAATAGCCAAGAGCTTTTTGTCACTGAAAACAGCGATTAAAAAGCATAGTCCGGAGATTCTTACCGGAATTGGTATTGCAGGAATGATTACAACCACGGTTATGGCTGTACGAGCAACGCCTAAGGCGCTGATTCTCATTGAAGAGAGAAAAGAGGAAATCGGAGCCGAAAAGCTTGAAGCGATGGATATGGTGAAAACAACATGGGCGTGTTATATTCCGGCAGCGATTACAGGCACACTCTCTGTTGCCTGCCTGATTGGAGCCAGCTCAGTGAATGCTCGGAGAAATGCCGCACTTGCAACAGCATATACCTTATCCGAATCTGCACTCAAAGACTATCAGGGAAAAGTCATTGAGATGTTTGGGGAGAAGAAGAATGAGGCTGTGAAAGATGCCGTTGCTAAGGATAAGGTTGAAAAGAATCCAGTGGTAACAAGAGAGGTAATCATTACAGAAAAGGGGAACACACTCTGCTATGATGCAATTTCCGGAAGATATTTCAAAAGCGATATTGAGAAGATCAAAAAAGCAGAGTGCGAACTGAATCGGCAGATGCTGGATGATATGTATGTATCTCTGAATGACTTCTACTACGAAATCGGCCTGGACAGTGTAAAACTTGGGGATGAGCTTGGATGGAATGTCGATAGTGGATATATTGATTTATCATTCAGCTCTCAGTTAGCCAGCGATGGAACCCCGTGTCTGGTAATTGATTATAGTGTAGCTCCACGATATGATTACCGGAATCTGTTATAAACGCGCGAAAAATACAGCGGCTTTAATGAAAGAAGAATCACACATTTTCAAGAGTTGAAAGGAGAATAAACATGGAAACCAATGAAATCATGAACAACGAAGAGGTTATGGAGGCAACTACTGAGGAAGTCGTTAAAGCGAGTTCCGGAAAAGGGTTTAAGGTTGCGGCTGGTATCGGTTTAGCCGTACTTGCAGGTGTTGTAATCTACAAGTATGTGGGTAAGCCGATGATTGCTAAGATCAAAGCCCAGAAGGAGCAGCGGATTATCGACGCTGAGTGGGATGATTCTGAAGAGCCAATCGTGGAGAACGAGAAAAAGGATTCCGAAGAAGCTTAAAGAGAAAAATGTGTTTCAACACGAGGGAGAGTACCTGTAACAAGGTGCTTTCCCTTTTTTCTTTTATCCGGAGGTGACATTGATGAATTTATATTTGTATGACGGACCAGTGATGGAATTTGACAACTGCGTTGCTAATCGTTGGACTGCTTCTACACGGGCGGTCTCTGAAAAGAAGGCAAGGTCAAATCTTACCTATCAATTTAAAAAGAAGAACAATCGACTTCCGGGTACAAAGATTATATTGCCTGGAAAGATTAGTTTAGTGAGTGGAAAGGAGACAACTTAATGGAGGAATATAAGCCGAATTCCCACAAGTCAAAGGAAGAACAGAAAGACCTTGTTCCTGAAAAGCGTGTAGAAAAGGTGATTTCTGGGACGGTAAAGCCGAAGAAAAAATCAGAGATGCAGAAGTTTGCAGATGTATTCATTTCCGAAGATGTTAATAATGTGAAATCTTATATTGTCATGGATGTCCTCGTGCCGGCGATTAAAAAGGCAATTTCCGATATAGTAACCAATGGTATTGATATGATTCTTTATGGAGAGGCCGGAAAGTCGAAAAAGAATTCGACAGCGTCCAAGGTATCCTATCAGAAGTATTACGACAGCGGAAAGAAGGATTATACGGCACCGAAGAGTCGGACGAGCTATGAATATGATGAACTCTTATTTGAAACTCGTGGGGATGCTGAATCGGTATTGGACGCTATGAATGAGATTATCGCACAGTATGAGGTGGTCAGTGTTGCAGATCTTTATGATCTGGCAAACGTATCCAATGACAACTATGCTGCCAATAAATACGGATGGACTGATATTGCCGGATGCAGGGCGGTTCGGGTAAGGGACGGTTATATTTTGAAACTGCCTAAACCGATGCCGTTGTAAAAGGAGGAATGCAAGATGTATGAGTCAGAAGATAAGATGGTATCTCATCCAGATCATTATATTTCTGAAACAGGTATGGAAGTTATTGATGTGATCGAAGCCTTTACCTTCGATTTAAAAGGGATTGAGGCTACCGATACCGCAAACATTATCAAATATGCTTGCCGTTGGAAGAAGAAAAACGGAATTCAGGATTTGGAGAAAATCCTTTGGTACACACAGCATCTGATTGATCATTTAAAAAAAGTAGAAGAGGAGAATAAATAACCATGAAAAAAGCAGAGATTGTAAAGAGCATGAACGGTTTTCTTAGTAAGACCAGTTTCCAGTTAAAGAAGCATAGTCCGGAGATTCTTGTCGTTGCCGGAGTTATTGGCGTGGTTACAAGCGCAGTAATGGCGTGTAAAGCAACGACAAAGGTGGGAGAAATTCTGGATAAGACAAAGGAAGATGTCGAAGTAATTCATAAATGCGAGGAAGACGAATCTGTGAAGGAGCAGTATTCCAGTGAGGATGCCAAAAAGGATTTGGCGATTGTTTATGTCCAGACCGGAGTAAAATTCGCTAAGCTGTATGGACCTTCCGTTGTGCTCGGTGCGTTGTCGATTACCAGTATTCTGGCATCCAATAACATCCTTCGTAAGAGAAATGTGGCTCTTGGAGCAGCCTATGCAGCTATAGACAAGGGATTTAAAGAGTATCGCAGTCGTGTTATTGAACGGTTTGGCGAAGAGGTTGACCGTGAACTGAAATATAATCTTAAAGCCAAGAAGTTTGATGAAACGGTGATCGACGAGGAGACCGGAAAAGAGAAGAAAATTAAGAAGAACGGCTTTGTGGTAAGTCCGGCAGATATCAGCGGTTATGCTAGATTTTTTGAAAAGTACACGCAGGATGAAGATGGAAATTCTATTCTGAACCCTCACTGGGAAAGCAATAACGAATACAATCTGATGTTCATCAAAGCTCAGGAGCGTTACGCGAATGACTTGCTGAAAGCGAAGAAGCGTGTATTTCTGAATGAAGTTTATGAAATGCTCGGACTTCCGAGAACAAAAGCCGGCCAGATTGTTGGTTGGGTTTATAATCCGGAAAATCCCAAAGGAGATAATTACATTGACTTCGGCCTGTATTCCGATAATCTGAGTTATTCAGATTATGTCAATGGATTTGATCAGGCAATCCTTCTGGATTTCAATGTCGATGGAAACATCTGGGATTTGATGTGAGGAAAAATTTATAACTATCCCTAAGAGTTACTGTAATTCTTAGGGATAGCTTTTTATTTGGGAGGAATTTATGCACAGGTTAATCAAAGTAATAACGGTTCCGATATTGTGCGGTATTGTAATAGCTTCTTCCTTTTTTATATCTGAATTTCACTCAGATGGGGAAGACGTTGCTGCAATATTCAAAGCAATCGTTGTCGAAAAGACTGAGCCGGTTATTACGGTTTCGCAAGAGGGGTTTATTCCGATTGCAGCAGAGGAAACGGAGGAATCAACGACAGAAGCAATACCCGAATTGCCTAGGGAAGATGTGGAGCTGATCGCTCTTGTCACGATGGCAGAAGCCGAAGGCGAATGTGAAGAAGGAAAACGCCTAGTTATTGATACAGTACTTAACCGAGTAGATTCGGAATATTTCCCGGATACCGTATATGAGGTGATTTATCAGCCAAATCAATTTTCATCCATGTGGAACGGACGAGTGGACAGATGTGAAGTCCGAGAGGATATTTGTGAGCTCGTCTACGAGGAGCTGGAGTCGAGAACTAATTATGATGTCGTATTCTTCACAGCAGGAGAATACAGCGCATATGGCGTTCCGATGTTCCAGGTTGGGAATCATTATTTTTCAAAGTATGAATAAGGAAGGAGAATCATTATGCGTAATCTTTTAGCGTTTGTATCTTATACGTTAGCGGCAATGTCCGGTATCTGCTTTGTTGGTGGAATCGCAATTCTGTCAACAGGAAGGGAGAACTAATATGGACGGCTTGGAGAATGTAATATCGGTATTGGATTATGTTCTGAATACCAAGAGAAAAAGACATATTATGGGAGGCATTCTGTTGAGTGTCTCTTTTCTTTTTGGCGGTTTGGCAATAACCGTGATGACAATCAGAAACGAGGAGGAAGAGGATGAGCAGTAAAAGAATGGCTTTCCTTGCTTTTATTGCTGGAGCAGGGATAGGCTCTGTGTGCACATGGCAACTGCTGAAGCGGAAATATGAGTTGATTGCTCAGGAAGAAATTGATTCTGTGAAAGCGGCTTATGCCACAAGAGAAACTGGAAAGAGTTTTGTAGAAGGCTTTTGTAACGGACTTAAAGTAGCAGAAGACAGAACTCAGAAGGACGAGAGTGATGTGGACTTCAAAAAGTATGCATCTATCATCCAGAAAGAGGGATATACGGACTATTCCAGAAGTGTCGAGGAAAAGAAAGGAGAGGCGTTTGTGGAAAAGCCTTACATCATTTCGCCAGAGGAATTCGGCGAATTTGAAGAGTATGAAAAAATCAGCCTCACTTACTATGCGGATGAAGTCCTGGCTGATGAAAATGATGAAGAGGTAGACGATGTGGATGAAATTGTCGGTGAGGAATCCCTGAACCATTTTGGTGAATATGAGGATGACTCCGTATTTGTCCGAAACGACCGGTTAAAGTGCGATTATGAAATCCTGCTTGACCAGAGAAACTACTCGGATGTCGCAAAGACAAGGCCGCATCGAGTGGAGGAGTAATGACGAAGAACGAGCTTAATGATGCATATTTTAACTGGATGTATCAGCTTGTATTTGATGGAAGATATTCAAAGAAATTATCGTATCGGAAGCTTTTAAGAGAGATGCATCGAATTGAATTTACATACAGCATTCCGATGGATGGAAACCGGGCGGAGGATGGAGTGGATTTAAGGTATCGGTTTGGTTATGAAAACGGATACAGCAGCTCCATGATCTCCGCCTATTTGGATAATCGGATGTGCAGTGTGCTGGAGATGATGATCGCACTTGCGATTCGATGTGAGGAACATATTATGGACGATCCGGACGTTGGGAACCGAACTGGACAGTGGTTCTGGAACATGATTGTCAATCTTGGCCTTGGCTCTATGAATGATTCCAAGTTTGACCGGGATTATGTCGAGGACATTGTCCAGCGGTTTCTGGATCGGAAGTATAGCCGCAATGGTGACGGTGGGCTGTTTACCGTAAATCACAGCCGATACGATTTAAGGTCTGTTGAAATCTGGTATCAGATGTGCTGGTACTTGGACGAAAATACTTAGAAGGAGAGATTGCTATGGGTCACAGCGAAGTAATGAAGTGGTTTGAAAACTATTTTCCTGATTATTCAGGGGATCGGATCGATGTATGGTTTCCAAATGGAAGAAACAGCATTCGTATCCGCCAGAAAAATGGTCAGGAATTTATATTCACTTATCATAATCAGAAAGATTGGAGATTTGAGACGATTACCAGTTTTCTGAATGGAATGAAGGGAGGAAAAAAGTAAGATGTGCGAGGTTATGAATTATATTTTCGGAAGTCTCAGCAATTCGGAGACGGCAATCCGGTCCATTCGGAAATCCCTGAATAAACAAGCCCGCTATAACCGGAATTTAAGCACGTTGGCTCTTATCATGACAGTTAATCTGGTTCTCCTGGAGCTGGACCGTGTGGAGCAGAAAAAGAGGATTGAGAAACTGGAATTGAAGCGCGATAAAGGAGAGTAAAAAATGAGATGATCGACTTTTTGATGATTTCCACACGTAGTACAAAGCGTGGTGTAATTGAAATCTATCCGAAGTTCATTATTAAGAAAAGCTCCGATCTGATGATTCGAGGTGGTGACTTCTACGCTATCTGGATTGAGGAACGAGGTTTATGGTCTACGGACGAACAAGATGCTTTGCAACTCATTGACCGTGAACTGGATAGATACGCAGAAGAAAGCCGCCAGCGCTTTGACTCTGAAATTAAAGTTCTTCACATGTGGGATGCGGAATCCGGGATGATTGATTCCTGGCATAAATATTGTCAGAAACAAATGCGGGATTCTTTCCACATGCTGGATGACAAACTGATATTCTCCAACACGAAGACCGATAAAAAAGATTACGCCAGTAAAAAGCTAAAATATCCGCTTGAGGCTGGTGATTTGTCTGCTTACGACAAATTGATGTCTACTCTGTACTCGGAAACGGAAAGACAAAAGATAGAATGGGCGATCGGTTCTATTGTGTGCGGAGAATCGAAAAAACTGCAAAAATTTATGGTTCTTTATGGAGCTGCCGGAACGGGTAAATCCACAGTCCTCAATATCATTCAGCAGCTCTTTGAAGGATATTATTCGGTCTTTGATGCAAAAGCTCTTGGCTCATCCAGCAATTCATTCGCATTGGAGGCGTTCAAGAGCAATCCTCTTGTGGCGATTCAGCATGATGGCGATCTGTCGAGAATTGAAGACAATACCCGGTTAAACAGTTTGGTATCCCATGAGTTGATGACCGTGAATGAGAAGTTTAAATCAACCTATTCCAATCGGTTCAAATGCTTTCTGTTCATGGGTACCAACAAGCCAGTGAAAATTACGGATGCAAAATCTGGTTTGATTCGACGACTGATTGATGTGTCTCCTTCAGGGAATAAGCTGAGTCCGAAGGAATACAAGGCAACCATGAAACAGATTGAATTCGAATTGGGGGCGATCGCGTATCATTGCCAGGAAGTCTATTTGAACAATCCCGGTTTATATGACGATTATATTCCCATTGCAATGCTGGGAGCTTCCAACGATTTCTATAACTTCATCATTGATTCCTACCATGTGTTCAAACGGGAAAACGGTACAACCTTGAAGGCTGCCTGGGAGATGTATAAGACCTACTGTGACGAGGCAAAAGTAGGCTATCCATTTTCTCAGAGAGTTTTTAAGGAAGAGCTGAAGAACTATTTCCACGATTACAAAGAGCGATTTAACATGGAGGACGGTTCAAGAGTGCGAAGTTATTATATCGGATTCCGGACTGAAAAATTTGAAGAGGAGACCATTGTGGAAAGACCGGAAGAGAAACCGTCATTATTGCAGTTTAATGCGACACAATCCATTTTCGATCAGGTGTGCTCCGATTGTCCGGCGCAGTATGCGACTGATAAGGAGACGCCTTCTATGAAATGGGACAAGGTAAAAACGAAGCTGTCCGATTTGGACACTTCTAAAATTCATTATGTTAAAGTCCCGGAAAACCACATAGTAATTGACTTTGATATTCCGGATAAGGATGGGAACAAATCCTTCGAACAGAATGTGGAGGAAGCAAGCAAGTGGCCGGCGACTTATGCAGAGCTAAGTAAAAGCGGAAAGGGGGTTCATCTTCATTATATTTATACAGGAGATGTAAAAAAACTGAGTCGTATTTATGACGACCATATTGAAGTGAAAGTGTTCACGGGTAAAAGCTCATTACGAAGAAAACTTACGAAGTGTAATGATTTGCCTATCGCAACGATTAGCTCTGGTTTACCGACGAAAGGAGAAGACAAAATGGTAAATTTTGAAGCGATTAAAAGCGAGAAAGGGCTTAGAACACTGATTAAACGAAATCTGAATAAAGAAATTCATCCGGGTACTAAGCCTAGTATCGATTTTATCTACAAAATACTGGAAGACGCATATGCCAGTGATTTGAGTTACGATGTGACGGATATGCGGAACGCAGTTTTGGCATTTGCCGCGAATAGTACGCATCAGGCCGAATACTGTATCAAGCTGGTTAATAAAATGCAGTTTAAATCGGCAGACCCTTCCACAGCGGGGAGAAATGAAGAAGCAAAACTGGTCTTTTACGACATTGAGGTATTTCCGAACCTATTCCTTGTAAACTGGAAAATCGAAGGTGAGGGAAAGCCGGTTGTCCGTATGATTAACCCGACACCGACCGAGATTGAGGAATTGATGCGGTTCCGTCTGGTTGGGTTCAACTGCCGTCGATATGATAACCATATTCTGTATGCGAGACTCATGGGTTATACGAACGAGCAGCTCTATAACCTTTCGCAAAAGATTATCAGTGGAAGTCCCAATTGCTTCTTTGGAGAAGCCTACAATGTTTCCTATACGGATGTGTATGACTTTGCATCTGCCGGAAATAAAAAGAGCTTGAAGAAGCTGGAGATTGAGATGGGAATCCATCATCAGGAGCTTGGGCTTCCTTGGGATCAACCGGTTCCCGAAGAAATGTGGACCAAGGTAGCTGAATATTGTGATAACGATGTAATCGCAACCGAAGCGGCATTCCACTACCTGAAGGCGGACTGGACAGCTCGACAGATTCTGGCGGATTTGGCTGGCATGACGGTAAACGACACGACCAATACGCTGACCCAGAAGATTATATTTGGGAACGAGCGAAAACCACAGGATCAGTTCAATTACCGAAATCTGGCAGAGCCGGTACATTACCTTGATGAAGAAACCGAAGCTTTCCTTGCTGAAGCGTGTCCCGAAATGATGGCACAAACCCATGGTGAAGAAGGAAGCCTCTTACCTTATTTTCCTGGATACAAGTATGAGAATGGAAAATCGATATATCGAGGAGAAGAGGTTGGAGAAGGCGGTTATGTCTATGCGGAACCCGGTATGTATGGAAATGTGGCATTGCTGGATATTTCTTCTATGCATCCGCACAGTGCAATTGCAGAGGTTCTGTTCGGTGTGAAATTTACGAGGGCCTTCCGTGATATTGTGGAAGGACGAGTCAGCATCAAACACGAAGCCTGGGACGAAGTCAACCACATGCTGGACGGAAAGCTGACACCGTATATCCAGAAAGTTATTGATGGCGAGATGACAGCGAAGGATTTGGCGAATGCTTTAAAGACAGCAATCAATTCGGTATATGGCCTGACTTCCGCCAACTTCGAGAATCCGTTCCGCGATCCGAGAAACAAAGATAATATTGTAGCCAAACGAGGAGCTCTGTTCATGATTAACCTCAAGCATGAGGTACAGGAACGGGGCTTTACTGTTGCTCATATTAAGACGGACTCTATTAAGATTCCAGATGCGACGCCGGAGATTATCCAGTTTGTTATGGATTATGGGAAACGGTATGGCTACACCTTTGAGCACGAGGCTACATACGACCGGATGTGCCTGGTAAACGACGCTGTCTATATTGCCAAGTATAAAGACGGGAAGTGGACAGCCACAGGAACCCAGTTCCAGATTCCTTATGTTTTCAAGAAGCTTTTCAGCGGTGAAGAGATCGTCTTTGAAGATATGTGTGAAACTAAGTCGGTAAGCAGCGCTTTATATTTGGACATGAATGAAGGACTTCCTGATGTGTCTGAATATGAAAAAGAATTTTCAAAAGCGGAGAGTGATTATCGTAAGGGATTGCTTTCTGACACGACATTCGAGAAGACTTGTCGGTCTCTGAATCCAAAGATTGCAGAAGGCCACAATTATATTTTCATTGGACGAGTTGGACAGTTCTGCCCGATTAAACCAGGGGCCGGCGGCGGTTTGCTCATGCGTGAGAAGGATGGACGGTATTATGCAGCTACTGGCTCGAAAGGGTATCGGTGGCTGGAATCTGAAATGGTGAAAGAACTCTCCAAAGAAGATTCTGTTGACCGTTCCTATTACGACAAGCTTGTAGATGATGCAGTGGAAACTATATCCAAATACGGCGACTTCGAATGGTTTGTGTCCGATGATCCCTATATTCCAAAACCAAGATTAGAGGATTTTATGAACATTCCTGAAGACGCTGATGAAGAATTACCATTCAATTAAAGAAAAGGAGAAGTATCATGGCTTACAAAAACGTACCTAATATTATTATTGAAAACGCTCATATCATTTTTCGGAATTTCAGAGGAGAAGAGTCTAAGTATAACAGAGCTGGAAGCAAGAACTTCTGTGTGATCATCGAAGATCCAGAGCAGGCGGAGAAACTCTCTAAGGATGGATGGAACGTAAGAGTGTTGTCTCCGAAAGACGAGGATGAAGAACCAAGACATTACATCCAGGTCGCAGTCAGCTTCGAGAATATCCCACCTAAGGTGTATATGATTACCAGAAAGACAAAAACACCGTTGGATGATGAATCCATTTCTACTTTGGACTATGCGGAGATTCGGAATGTTGATTTGACGATTCGACCGTATTCCTGGGAAGTAAACGGTAAGACCGGCATTAAGGCCTACCTAAAGACGATGTATGTCACCATCGAGGAAGATGAATTTGCTGAGAAGTATGCAGAAGAAGAAGGACCGGAAGAAGTTCCGTTCCGCCGATGAGCGACAGATAGGGTGCCTGATATTGCCAGCAAGGTAAATGTCCTAAGGCTAGAGGAAACAGCCCTATATTTCTGCGAAAGGAGAAAAAATATGGCATTTTGGAATCGGAAAAAGAAGCGAACCACAGCGAAACCGAAAATCAATGCTTCTGTTCCTAAACCCAAAGTAAACAGCGAAAAACAAGAATCAAGCATTCCGCCACAGCCTAAGAAAATGGACATACCAAAGCCGGATAAACTGCTGAAAAATGAGAATGTCAGGAAAGAGTTTCTAAGATCTTTTCATCAGTTGACTTACCGGCACAGGCCGTGGGATGTATGGCGGGATTTTATCATAATGTTTGCCTGTTCTTTATCGAATCCGGTGGATAAATCCCACTATGAAGAACGGGAAAAACGATATTTAAAGACTATCAAAAAATACAATAAGCAGGAGCAAAAATTGTTTCCGGGATTAGCTGCCTATGTCGTTATGGCTTTGGAAGATAATCCAGAGCAGGACTTCTTAGGCAGTGTTTTTATGGAATTGAATTTTGGTAACAAATCGACCAGCCAATTCTTTACTCCCTATCATATCTGTGAGCTGATGGCAAAAGTAACGGAAGAAGACGTGGCTGCCATCGTAAAAGAAAAAGGTTATATCACGATCAATGATCCCTGCTGTGGGGCCGGGGCAACTCTGATTGCAGCAGTTAATGAGGCCAGAAAGCAATTGGAAAAGGTAAATCTTAACTTCCAGAATCACGTTCTGGTTGCAGCTCAGGATATTGACGAAATCGTCGCTTTGATGTGTTACATTCAGCTTTCTCTTCTTGGAGTGGCCGCATACATCAAGGTTGGTAATTCTCTGACAGAACCAATGTCCACGGACGATAACGGAGAGAACTATTGGTTCACTATGATGTATTTTTCAGATGTGTGGGCTATGAGAAGATTGTTTCACAGCGTATGAAAGGATTGGTAGTATGGTGAAGTCTGTACAATTAAGGAAAGAAGACTGTTATTGTGATTTGACCGAATTCTATGAAAATGTGGCTCGAAAAATCCCGGCGGAGATAACGGATAAAACTCGTTTCGACTGCCGGAAAATTTGTGTCACGAAATCAGTCCAAGAAGCTTTATGGTCATATTATTGTGATGAAAAAGGAAAGACCGATGAGCAGATTGCTGCGATGTTGTTAGGATACGGACCGAAGGCAAACTTGGAAGATCATGGCATTCTGGAATATCGGACTGAGATTGAAGATGGATTCATAGTGTGCGAGGAGGGATAGACGTGAATGGCTGTTAAATTATATGACTATCAGATAGCAGCCGTTGAAAAAATGATCAATGGCTGTATTCTGTGCGGCGGAGTTGGAAGCGGAAAGTCCAGAACAGCGTTGGCTTATTACTATCTTCAGAATGGTGGAGATCCAGATTGTCTGACGGGGCTGAAGGACTATGTTGCGATGGACGATCCGCCAAAGGACTTATATATCATTACAACGGCCAGAAAGCGGGATACGATGGAATGGGAGGGTGATCTTTCGCCCTTCCTTCTTTCGGTTCATGAGGATGTCAATCTATATTCAAATCAGGTTGTCGTAGATTCCTGGAACAACATCAAGAAGTATGCAGAGGTGAAGGATGCTTTCTTTATATTTGACGAGCAAAGAGTAATCGGTTCTGGAGCTTGGGTGAAGGCGTTCCTGAAAATCGCCAAATCAAACCAATGGATTCTGTTATCCGCAACTCCGGGAGATACCTGGCAGGATTATATTCCGGTATTCATTGCAAATGGGTTTTACAAAAATCGGACGGAATTCATCCGAGAACATGTGGTTTATAGTCGATTTAGTAAGTATCCAAAAATTGACCGATATTTGAATACCGGAAGATTGATTCGACTCAGGAACCGAATCCTGGTGAATATGGATTTCAAGCGTCAGACAATTTCTCATCATGAAGATGTGTTTGTCAAATATGATGTGGGAAAATACAGAGACGCTGGACGAACCAGATGGGACCCATTTAAAAACGAGCCGATTACAAATGCCGCTGGTCTTTGCTATATATGGCGAAAAATTGTAAATACGGACGAGTCACGGCAGATTGCCTTGATGGAGATTGTAGAGAAGCATCCGAGAGCCATTATATTTTACAACTTCGATTACGAGCTGGAGCTTTTAAAGGGATTGTTTCAAATTTATGAGGATGACGGAATTTTTGAAATCGCAGAGTGGAATGGACATAAGCATCAGCCGATTCCAGAGTCAAAAAATTGGGTGTATCTTGTCCAATACAATGCCGGAGCCGAAGGCTGGAACTGCATAAAAACGGATACCATTATATTCTATTCTCAAAACTATTCCTATAAGATTATGAAGCAATCTGCGGGCCGAATAAACAGGCTAAATACACCGTTCAAAGATTTGTATTATTATCATTTGAAATCTCGAAGTGGAATTGATTTAGGAATTAGCAGGTCTTTGAAGGATAAGAAGGATTTCAATGAGACGAAGTTTGTGAGATGGTCTGAGAATACTCCATCGAAAACGGCAGCTTAGGTAGGTGAAAAGATTATGAACGAAGAATATTTGGAAGTAGATTTTAAAAAGTATTGCAAAACCTGTAAACATAAAGAATTGGGGGAAAAGTTCGATCCATGTAATGAATGTCTGGATTATGGGTACAATCTCAATTCTCACAAACCTGTAATGTGGGAGGAAAAGAAAAAATGAGCTACGAATATGATCGATATTTGGCACAGCATAAATCTAACGTTGAAGCGGGATTTCGATGGTTACAAAAAAATCTTCCTGAGATCACGGAGGTCAGTGGCGCAGAGCATAATATCGTATTTGCACATGACCAATCCAAAACGGAGCCAGATGAATACGGTCCCTATGATATTTACTTTTATGGAGGAAATCGCTCTTATGCAGTAGTGGAGGATTTTCGAAAAGCTTGGTTGTTACATATTCATCGAAATCCTCATCATTGGCAGCATTGGGTATTGATCAATGATGATCCGGAAGAAGGAGAAATCGTTTTGGAGATGCCCTACTGCTATATTCTGGAGATGATTTGCGATTGGTGGTCCTTTAGTTGGTTTAAAGGAAATTTGCTGGAAATTTTCTCCTGGTACGAAGAGCATAAAAATTATATAAAACTGCATCCCAATACGAGAAAATTGGTGGAGGATATTTTAAGCCGCATCCAAAATAAGCTTGGGGAGGTAATGGCGAATGAAATCAACAGATAGCGTAATTGTGAGTTGGGATTTTTCCCACGGAAAAGACGTTGGTGTTCTGATTGTCGGGAAGCAGGAGAAAGGAAAAGTCGAAATTATCAATGCCTATCAGGGAGAAGAGGCCAAAGCACTTTATCAAAAGTTGGTATTCCCTAAATCAAAGAAGGCCAGCTTTAGCAAGGAGAAAACCACATGAAGCAACCGAAAAAATTAACCAGAGAGCAAAAAGAATGTTTGTCTGCTCATTATCTGAATTGTAAAGACTGGATGCTGGTTGAAGAGACCGAATTCTATTACCGCATCATTAACAAGAATACCGGGGTGATAAAAAGCGTGGATAAGTTCAGAAGGATAAGAAGGGGGAAACGAGATGTCGGATATTCTGGTAGTTAAAGTAAATATGTTTTGTCGTTCCAGAGAGTTGAACGATATTCGCCGATACATACTTTCCCATTAAGAAAACGGAAAGGTTGTTGTGTTACCTGCTTATTGCGATGCTCAGATTGTTCCAGATGACATTGAAATAATACGCGTTGAAGATCTTTCTGGAGATAAAAGTAAAGGAGACCATCACTATGGAAATTCTTCCACCCAAATATCAAAAGTATAGAATGTTTCCTCAATTACAACAAAATGATGAAAACGAGCAGATGCAGAAAGCGCTGGAATTTTCTGGCGAGCTGCTCATTCTTCAGGCAAGACTATATCCTATTCCAAACTTTGAGTATATTTGGCCGGATGGATTACCGTTATCAAAAATATAGAATTTAAAAGGAGAAAAAGAGTATGGATCTTAAATCAGTAAAAATCATTGCAGTAGATTTTGATGGGACTTTATGCGAGAACAAATGGCCGGAAATCGGCTCAGCCAACGAAGAGTTGATAGAGTATCTTCGTGATCGACAAAAGAACGGAGATAAGCTGATTCTTTGGACTTGTCGTGTGGACGATATGCTCAGAAAAGCCATTGAGTGGTGCAAAGAAAATGAACTGACATTTGACGCAGTCAATGAGAATCTTCCGGAAATCATCGAAAACTTTGGCTCTGATACCAGAAAGATATTTGCCAATGAGTACATAGATGATCGGAATATCTGGCCTCTGGAAAACGGAGTAGCTGACGTTCTTTATTTGTGTGATGGTAAAAGATGTGGAGATACTTGTTCTGGTACGGAATGCAAGCATACATCCGATATAACTTATGCGAAGAATTTCGTAAAGAGTGACAATGGCTCCTACTGGGAGAAAGAAGCTGGATCTGCAACCAAAGATTCTGATTCTCATGAGAAATCCAATATGGAACTGTGGGCGGAAAGGGAAGTGGAAATTGCCTGCAAGCACGAAGCGCCTGATCGGAAACCAGGAGAATGGGATTACGGATGTGCTTGCTACGAAAGTGCATTAAAGGCATTCCAGAGTCTTTGTGAAGATGGTCACAGCGGATTTAGCATCAGCATGACAAAGTTTATCTTAAACCGATTGATTGAAGGAAAGCCGCTCACTTCTATCGAAGACACAGAAGATGCCTGGAGCGATATTTCTGATCGAAGTGGTCTTCGTGGAGAGATTGCGAATTACCAGAGCCGGCGGATGAGTTCTCTCTTTAAATATGTATATGCTGACGGCTCTGTTAAATACAGAGATGTCAACCGTTTCTGTGGTGTGAACTTGGATAATCCAGATGTATTCTATCACAGCGGCTTGATAGATCGAGTAATGGAAGAAAAATTCCCGATTACCATGCCGTATTTTCCGGAGAGCAAACCGTTCCGTGTGTATTGCGAGGAGTTTCTTACCGATCGAAAAAATGGTGACTTCGATACGGTTGGGATTCTCTATGTGATTAAGCCAGATGGCGAACGTGTAGAGATTAACCGTTATTTCAAAGAAGGCGAAAAGGACTTTATTGAGATTGCTTCCTGCGAGTATGAGATGCGCCGAAAGATGTATCATGAGCTTCTGGAGAATCTGAAAAAGGAGCAGAAAAAAGACTATCACGGTTGCTTCGGAGCTGCGGATAACAGTTGCAAAGACTGTATGGAGGAAGAACAGCATGAATCGGAATAGATTTATCCAAGGATTAAAAAGTAATATCCAACTTTCCGAAAAAGAGAGGAAGCGGATTATTCGGAGAAGCCTTCAGAAATACCCATGGAAAACAAAATGTACGGTGGCGATGGAGGAATTTGCAGAGCTTCAGCAGCAGATCAGTAAACAGGTTCGTGGCTACGGGGACAGAATTGGACTCTTGGAAGAGATGGCAGATGCTTATATTTGTCTGAACTTCCTGGAGTCTATTTTTGATATTAAGCCTGAAGATTTGCAGAAAGCTATCGACGTGAAGCTGGAGCGAGAAAGGAGAAATTGCCAATAATGGGATTATCAAAACTTTCAGAAGAATGTAAAAATTGCCCGTTTGTCGAGAAGTGTAAAAACAAGCGAATGGAAGCATTAGCATATATGACTGAACCGCAAGTTTTAGCAAATGCGGCAGATCCAAGTTCTGAAAACTTAGCAGCACCTTTATTACGAGAAACCGTGACAATCATGATAAATGGTACGCCAACTCAGGTTTATAAAGACGAAATAGAAAAACAGCTCTATTCCCAATTATATTCGGGGTTAGGCTTGAAATTTGGGAGTTAAAAAGGAGAAAAATAATGAACGATTCCATAGTACCTGGAGTGGTGTATATCCATGTTGGCAATGAAATTCAAAAACTCTGTGAAACGAGTGATATTCATATAGAGACATTGGCAAATGTTCCAGTTTCTTGTGATCTGCCCAAATTAACAGAAATGGAAACATCTGCATCGTTTGAAATGGTAACAAAAATAAGCGAAGAAGCATTCTTAATCCTTTCTGGAATATTTGATTTGTCGTTAAAACTTTGTCCAGACAATCGAGTACGTCACTTGGTTTTACATGCCAAAAAGAAACGAACCAGAAAAAAGAACCTTCATAGAATTTTTCGAATGTTAGAAAAGGAGAAAAATTATGAATGAAAATTGTTTAAGTCCTTTACCGCAGTATCATATCGATAGAGATAAGCTATGCGAGATTGTAAAAGAAACCATCGGCTACGATAGACTTATGGATGCGTTCTGCTATGGAATCGTCGTTTGTGATGAGTTTGCTTGGTTTTCCAACTCAGACGAGTATTATATTATCCATTTGGAAAGCGGCATGATGGTAAACTGGTATAAACATCTCGGAAGGACAAACACTTGCTCGCAGAAAGATAGAACCATTGATGATTATTACGAGTTCTTCAGATTATTCAAAGAAGAATTGGACTATTTCGAGAGGAGAATGCAATAATGATTAAAATTGAAAACGTAGAAGTTATGGGTTGGGGACACGCTATTCGTGGAATGCGGAATCCTATGAACAGTTGGGAGAGAGCCGATAGCGGAATCTGCAAAGGTGGGGAGAGTGGCATTGGGTGTGAGAACTGTGCCAATTACGATTCCTGTGAGCATACATACGATCATTCCTGGCAGCTTGGTAAGACAGATCACGATTTGATGATGCGGCTTTCGGCCGGTGGATCGACTCATGCAAAGTATCGGAGAATGATTATCGTCTATGCAGATATTACAGCTCCGCTCTATTGGTGGAAAGAGTTTGATACATATAAAGTAGGTACAGTTGCGAATTCTTGCTCGACAATGCATAAGATTGCGGAAAAAGCTTTCATGGTCGAGGATTTTAGCATAGAACATCTGATGTCTGCGGCGGACGATAATGATTGTCCATTGCTACAAGATCCAAATGATCCATACAATGCATTCAGCCCACAAAATATTTTTATGCTGACGTTAAGAATGTTAAATGCTTGTAGGGCGAAATATCTGGAAACAAAAGATAAAGATCATTGGTGGCAGATGATTCAGATTCTTCCATCTTCCTATAACCAGAAACGAACGGTTATGCTAAATTACGAAGTGCTGTCTAGTATCTATCCTATGCGGAAAAATCATAAACTCGACGAGTGGATAGAATTCTGCAAATGGATTGAGATGCTGCCGTATTCGGAGATTATCGTTGGAGAGCGAGTCAAATTGTACGCCGATGGCAAGGAGGTAAATTTATGAGTTTAGTCAAAACCATTAAGGCTATGGTAGAGGAAGGCTATACAATTAGCTTTTCTAAAGCGGATCTTTCTATGGATGGCGTTTATATTACCATTAAAAAAGATGGAATCAACGCCAGACAAGTTATATCAAAAGATGAATTAGACTCATTGAGTTTATCAACCGACGAAGTATTTGCAACTGTTATTGAGCATTTGAAAAGGAGCTATTATTTATGATTTTTATTGAAACGTTGATTTGTATTTTGCTGGCATATTTCTGTTTGTACGCGTTAATCGCTCGGATCTGCAAATGCATTGAACATTGCGCCTCAGCCAAAGGATATGCGAAGTTGGAAGAAGCTAAAATTCTTGCCAAAGATCGGAGTAAAGGAGAGTAAGTATGTGGAGCCGAAAACTGATAAAAAATAAAATCTATGCTGCCCTGATTATCCTGATTGGAGCGTTGTCAGTCCCGATTGAATGGGATGCAACGTTCTTTTTATTTTCCCTGATTATGGGAATACCGATGTTCTTTGCAAAAACGAACTGGATTTATGAAGGGGATGAGGACGATGGGACGAGCCGAGAGGAGACGCGCTCAGAAATTAGAGCAGAAAGCAAAGACCGCTACATACAATCTTACAAAAGCGCAGCTCGATGCGGCCGTCCGTGAACAGATGGGAAAAGAGCTGGAGCGAATTAAGCAGGAAGCTATGGATGACGCCGTAAACACTGCGATGATTCTGCTCCTGACTCTGCCGCTGGAAGTGCTGATGGACCATTATTGGACGAAATCCTATGCAAAGCGTATTCCGAAGTTTACTGAACAGGTTCTGGAATATTACGAACGCTGGCAAAATGGTGAACTGGATATGGAAAAGCTGAAAGAGGATTTGTGGGAATATGGCGGTGTGAAATTAGTTGAAAGTGAGGGTGAAGCAACATGAAATGTGTAATGGGAGTTATTGCTTGTATCGTTGGACTCGTGAGTCTAATTGGGCTGATTGTGTTAAAGGCGGTCAACTCGTCTGCAACCTATATGGATGATTCATTCCGGTGGGGAGGACGAGATGGGTACTAAAAACGATTTTCGAAAAAATGCTGAGGGGTATTCTGATCCGACTGCCTACGAAGCACTGAGAAACATTGAGCAGGAAGAGGATCGGTTCCACAAACTACTGGACACCATTTTTACGCTTTGTGAGCTGTCCGACTTCCACATTGAAGAGCGGATCGTCATCAAGGACAAACGAACCGGACGGATTTGGAGGTGAATATTTATGGATGATTGGCAGAAGACTATGGACGCTCTTGTCAAAGCATTTGATGAATTTGCTGTAAAAGTAAAAGAGATGGCGGACGCTCTGGCTGAGGCATTCGGATTATCAGTACCAGAGAAAGAGAAGAAAAAGAGTCTCGGTTCTCCTGCTCGATATGGGATGTCTTTGCAGAAATTTCGAAGAGACTCCTTCGTTAAGCAGTATTCTTACCGGCCGACTGCCCGGAAACACCTACCTTATCAGAGAAGAAATTATTGAAAATCGTCCGTACAAACCTTGAAAGTGGGTGAAAATCGCGCCCACTTTTAGGTTTTGAAAAATGGGCTTTGGCCACTTTTATGTGGGCTTTTTGGAAAATGCGGGGAGTTTTGGGGAAGGATTCGGACGATTTTGGTCAAATTTGTGGCCATTTGCCCACTTTCTGCCCACTTTTAAAACCCCGATTTGGTCAGCAAAAACCCAGTATTTATGCGGGTTTGCGGGCTCAAAGCCCACTTTCCCACTTTTTTTCTTAAACTATTATGATAGAAAGTTTAAAAGTATATAGTAATAGCGAAAAAAAAGTGGGTTTTTGGCCACGAGCGAAAAATGGAGGAAATCATGAGCAAGATTAGTTGGGAGAGCTTGTATGAAAATTTCAAGTCGATTTATCCAAGGTTGTCGCGGTCATCCATATATTTTCGTCCGTTCGGGTATATGAGTATAGTAGTGTACTTTGAGGATGGAATGAAGATGGTCTATGATGACCTGAGAAAACAGGCCTATATCACAGCTTGAAGAAAAAGTCAAGAGTCAATGAAAAATTTCTTTTCTTTACTCTTGATCTGTGCTATACTGTAAGTGCCACACAATCTCGCCTCGTTCAAGGTATGAGTAAAGAGAGAATACACTTTTTACCAAAGTGGATTCCCTTAAACGAAGCAATTATGCGATTGTGTGGCAACAATGGGAGAGCACTTTTTCGGGTGCATCTCTTGTTGGGGCTGCACCTTTTTTATTGCCCTAAAAACTGAGTGGAGGAGAAAAAAGATGAAACGTAAGTTTCTGGCGATTGTAGCAGTTTTGACAGTTCTATTATCTGGATGCAGTAGTGAGAACGATGGAAAAATTCACATGCCGTTTGGCGGAAACGATTATGATGGAGTTAATTATCAAGAGATAGTCTCACAATTGGAGGAAGCAGGTTTTACCAATATAAGAGAAGAGCCTCTTGGTGATTTAGTAACCGGATGGTTAAATGACGAAGGAGAAGTGGACGAAGTCTCTGTTGATGGCGATACCGTGTTCAGCACCGATTCCAGATATTTACCAGATGTTGAAATAGTGGTTTCGTATCACACATTCCCTGGCGAGGAGGAATCATCTACTGAAGATGAAGATTCGAATTCGGAAAGTAATGAAGAGGAATCTTTTGAAGTTGAAAATGAAACTTCTGAAAATACAGAGTCCACTAACGAGGCTCCAGAAGAAAATTTAACACCAGAGAATAATGAAGACTTAGCAGCAGTTTTATCAGCAACAAATGAACTTGATCCGATTTACTCAGAATTTGCAGAAAAGTATAAAAATCAAATTATCGAGTTTGATGCGTGTATTACCTATTTGGCAAATCACGGAGATAACAATACAAGATATGACTTATTATTGTCTGCGGGTGATTATGTAGATGAGAACACAGTAAATCCCGGACCCATTTTTAAATTTGAAGATGTAAATACTTATGGAATGGGAATCGAGGATTTGTATCTTCCAGACTATATAAGCATCGGATCAAATATACATGTAACTGCTGAAATTCAATCATTTAGTGAGAACGAAGGAGTATTCTTTCTTAATCCTGTGAAAGTCGTTCCTCGATAAATATAGAAATCGTCTAGCCTGTACCTAATGATTTAGGTATGGGCTATTTTTATGTCTACTTTTGTTTTTCGCGCGAAAAATACATCGACTGTTATGAAGAGAGAGGGTTAAAATGGCCATTCTCTCTTTTATTTTGGAGAAAGGAGGCTCACTTATGCTGGAAAGCGAATTTCAGAATAAGCTGATTCAAGAACTGAAAAGAATGTTCAAAGGCTGCATCGTAACAAAACTGGATTCCAGTCACATTCAGGGAATTCCCGATTTGCTGATTCTCTATAACGATAAGTGGGCCACTTTAGAATGTAAGAAAAGTGTTCGCGCCAAGAAACAACCAAATCAAGAATATTATGTTGGACGAATGAATGAGATGTCATTCTCAAGATTTATTTGTCCCGAAAATAAGGAGGAAGTGTTACATGATCTTCAACAAGCATTCGGCTCTTGAAGGGCAACACGCCTTTCTTGGCGCAAGCAAATATCACTGGATTAACTATGACGAATCCAAAGTTGCAGAATCGTACTCAAAATTCCTTGCAACTCAAAAAGGCACAGAGCTTCACGATTTCGCAGCAAGATGTATCACGCTTGGACAGAAACTTCCGAAGTCTCAGAAAACATTGAATATGTACGTGAATGATGCGATTGGTTTCAAAATGGTTCCTGAGCAGCCGCTTTTCTATTCAGAGAATTGTTTTGGGACAACCGATGCGATTGCATTTCGAAATCGTATGCTTCGCATTCACGATTTAAAGACCGGCGTCATTCCGGCGCACATGGAGCAGCTTGAAATATACGCTGCTCTTTTTTGTTTGGAATACAAAATCAAGCCGGCCGACATTGAAATGGAACTTCGGATTTATCAGAACAACCAGATTCTTTATGAGAATCCAACGGCTGAAACCATCGTTCCCATCATGGACAAGATTATCACATTCGATAAAGTAATCAATAAAATTAAAGAACAGGAGGGCTAAATTATGAATCCGATTGCGGAAGAAATTTTGATGCATTATGGAATGCCCCGTCGTTCTGGTCGCTATCCGTGGGGATCTGGTGAAAATCCTTATCAGCATAGTGGGGACTTTCTGAGTCGAGTGGATGAACTGAAAAGTCAGGGTATGAGTGATACAGAGATTGCGAAGGCTATGGGTTTAACTACCACACAATACCGTACGCAGAAATCTTTGGCAAAAGATGAACGGCGTGCTCTGGATGTGGCGAGGGCAAAGTCTCTTCGAGAAGATGGGCTGAGTTTAAATGAGATTGCAAAAGAGATGGGCTTTGCAAATGACTCTTCTGTTCGCTCTCTTCTGAACGAGAATTCTGAGGTTCGTATGAACCAGGCCAAGACGACTGCCGAGTTTATCAAAAAGCAGATTGATGAAAAAGGAATGATTGATGTCGGCGCCGGCGTGGAACGTGAGCTTGGAATTTCTAAGGAGAAACTGAATGAAGCACTCTACATGTTGGAGATGGAAGGCTATCCTGTCTATGGTGGTCGAGTGGATCAGATAACGAATCCGGGAAAGAAAACCACGCTTCGAGTAATTTGTCCTCCTGGAACAGAGCATAAGGAGATTTATGATTTTGAGAATATCAATTCTCTGAAAGACTACGTCTCCCATGACGATGGAGAATCCTTTGATCCGAAGTTTGTCTATCCCAAAAGTATGGACTCAAAAAGGCTTCAGATCCGTTATGCAGAAGATGGCGGGGAATTAAAGGATGGCGTTGTTGAGATTCGAAGAGGTGTTGATGATCTGTCTCTTGGGGAATCCCACTATGCTCAGGTCCGAATCCTGGTTGACGGAACACACTACATCAAAGGAATGGCCGTTTACTCAGATGACCTTCCTGATGGCGTTGATGTCATGTTCAACACTAATAAGAAAAAAGGCACTCCGAAGATGGACGTTCTAAAGCCAATCAAAGATGATCCCGATAATCCATTTGGATCTTTGATTAAAGAAGGAGTTAATGATCCCGATAACCCCACGGCTACAAGAGGAGGACAAAGTTATTACTATGATAAGAATGGTAAGAAACAGCTTTCTCTTATCAACAAGAGGGCAGAAGAAGGAGATTGGGGAGAATGGGCCGACAAGCTTCCGTCTCAGTTCCTGTCGAAGCAGAGCAGAACTTTGATAAAGAAGCAGTTGAATTTGGCAGCAGCAGATAAGCAGTCTGAATTTGATGAGATTTGTTCTCTTACAAATCCAACAGTGAAAAAGGTTCTTTTGAAATCTTTTGCTGATGACTGCGATGCAGCCGCTGTTCATTTACAGGCAGCCGCTCTTCCCAGACAGAAGTATCAAGTCATTCTGCCATTAACATCTATCAAAGACAATGAGGTCTATGCTCCGAACTACAAGAATGGAGAAACAGTAGCTCTTGTGCGGTATCCGCATGGTGGAACTTTCGAGATTCCCATTCTAACTGTTAATAATAAGCAGCCAGAAGGAAGAAGAGTTCTTGGAAATACACCGGCAGATGCTATTGGCATCAATAAAAAGGTGGCTGACCGTCTTTCTGGTGCCGACTTTGACGGTGATACTGTCATGGTAATTCCGTGTAATTCTTCTAATAGCAGGGTGAAGATTACTTCCACCCCACAATTAAAGGGGTTAGAAGGATTCGATCCCAAGATGTCTTATGGTACTGTTAAAAAAGGTGATGATTACTATAACAGCAGTGGTCAGAAGATTAAGGTTATGAAGAATACCCAAACAGAAATGGGTAAAATTTCAAACTTGATTACTGATATGACTTTAAAAGGCGCTACTCAGGATGAGCTTGCGAGAGCTGTACGTCATAGTATGGTCGTCATTGATGCAGAGAAGCATAAGCTGGACTACAAGAAGAGCGAACAGGACAATGGCATCACTGCTTTGAAGAAGAAGTACCAGGCTCACGAGGACGATGATGGTTATGGTGGAGCTTCTACTCTGATTTCTCGGGCCAAGTCTGAGACTTCTGTTCTGAAGAGGAAAGGAAGCCCGATCATTGACAAGGAAACTGGGGAACAAAGCTGGAAGAGTGTCAGGGAGGAGTATGTAGATAAGAACGGAAAGATCCAGGTACGAACTCAAAAAAGCACCAAGATGGCAGAAACCAGAGACGCCCGTACTTTATCTTCAGGAACCCCTCAGGAGGAAGCATATGCGGACTATGCAAACACCATGAAATCCCTGGCTAATCAGGCCCGTAGGGAGATGGTTAATACTGGAAAGATAGCCTACTCTGCTTCCGCCAAACAGACCTACCAGGCAGAGGTTGATTCTCTTATGGCCAAGCTTAATGTGGCTTTAAAGAACGCCCCCCGCGAGCGTCAGGCACAGACCATGGCGAATTCTATTGTGGCCGCCAAGAAGAAAGACAATCCCGATATGACAAAGGCCGAAATCAAGAAGGCTAATCAACAGGCCCTTACTGCGGCCCGTACTGCTGTTGGTGCCAAGAGAACCCCTGTCGAGATTACAGATCGTGAATGGGAAGCGATTCAGGCTGGCGCCATCAGCGAGAACAAGCTTACCCAGATTCTCAACAATACAAACATAGATACAGTCAGACAGAGAGCTACCCCTCGTGCAACAACAACCCTTAGCTCCGCAAAAGTGAATCGTATTGCGGCGCTGAATGCTTCTGGCTATAGCACTGCTGAGATAGCAGCAGCTTTGGGTGTTTCCAGTTCTACTGTGTCGAAGCATCTGAATGGAAAGGAGTGAACAAAGTAAATGGCGAAGAAGTGTATGCTTACAACCATTGACAATCCTTTCGATCCATTTGAACAGTTCACTTCATGGTTGCTGTTTGATGAGGAAAAAGGTTATCATTCATGTTCGTATCTTGGTAGAATTGCCAGAACCTCGGACCAACTCTCCGATGAAGAGAATGACTTGGAAGTTGAACGAGCAATTGATGAGATCGTAAGATACGATTTCCGAAACATTTACAAAAAAGTTACGCGAGATGCGGTGGCTATCTAGGTATCAGATGGTATAGGGGGGGGTAGTAAAAATCGCACCCCCTCCGTCATCGCGGCGGTCTTTGAAAATTCCCCGGGGGTATTTTTCGGAGAATGTTTTTACCTTCCGGCAGTATTTAACAGAGCTCATAAGGTTGGCTAAGTAATAAGCTGTGGTTCTTTTTACTCTTTTTTCTCCTTTCGGTAAAAAAGTTACAGTCAGCCTTGTGGGTTCTTTTAAATACTGCCGGAAAACTTTTATGAAACTATTGAAAAACAGATGGGAAGGAGGCAGTAAATGGCTAGAAAAGCAAAGAGTTCTGAATCAACTGGCTCTTCCAAGAAGATTCGTCCTGCTTTGACTCCGGAAGCAAGGGAGCTTCAGATGATTTCTCTGGCTGTTGACCTGGCCGAAAAGCAATTGCTGGAAGGGACTGCTTCTTCTCAGGTCATTACTCACTATCTGAAACTGGGTTCTTCCAGAGAGAAGCTCGAAAAAGAGCGACTGGAGGAAGAGAACAATCTGTTGCGGGCAAAAGTGAGAGCAATCGACTCCACCGACGAAATCAAGGATCTCTATAAGGACGCCATCAATGCGTTTCGTATATATAGTGGACAGGGTAGCGACGATGATTAGGACCTATTCGGAATTATCAAAATTAAAGACTTTCAAAGAGCGATATGAGTATCTTCGTTTGGGCGGAGTTGTCGGTGCAGACACTTTTGGGTTTGACCGATATCTGAATCAGATTTTTTATCGTTCTATGGAATGGAAGGCCGTTCGTGATTTTGTGATTATTAGAGATAACGGATGTGACCTTGGAATAGAAGGCCACGAGATATATGGAAAGATACTGATTCACCATATGAATCCGATTTCTGCTGAGGATATTTTAAAGAGGAGCGATTTCCTTTTAAATCCGGAGTACCTAATCTCAACAATTCTTACAACGCATAATGCCATTCACTATGGAGATGAAAGCCTTCTCATCACAGAACCCGTTGTTCGAAGCAGAAACGATACATGTCCCTGGAAACATTGATGGAGAGGAGGTTATAGAGATTATGGAAAGTATACTTACATCAATTAAAAAGATGCTGGGTATTACAGAAGAGTACGAACACTTCGATTCAGACCTTATCATACATATCAATTCGGTATTTATGATCTTGACGCAACTCGGCGTTGGTCCACCATCGGGATTCTCCATTCAGGATAAAAGCACTACGTGGAAAGAATTCATTTCCGATGAGACGAAATTACAGCTAGTAAAGTCCTACATGCATATGAAGGTAAGGCTGATATTTGATCCGCCGTTGAGTTCTGCTGTGATAGCATCCATGGAAAAGATGATTGCCGAGGCAGAGTGGAGACTGAATGTTGCCGCGGAAACAGATGAGGAAAAATCTGAAGAATACGAATCCTACGACGGTGAGTACAGGATAACACCAAAAGCGTTCCAATCTCAGATGCTGGATACCGAGAATAAAGTTCTGGATCGAAATATTGTGGTAACAGAAGTCCCGTATTACGAAACCGGAAATGCAGCAAATGGGGTGACATCATATATCGCAAAGGAGGGAGATTCAAAATGAGTAATGAAGCATTGTTACAGCATCATGGGATTCTTGGGATGAAATGGGGTGTCCGAAGAACTCCTGAACAGCTTGCGAGAGCAAGTGGAAAGAAGAACAGTTCCGATGACGAGGTTAAAAAGATGTCCGATTCGGAACTCCGTTCAAAGATTAACCGTCTTCAGATGGAAAAGCAGTATAAACAGCTTACCAGTTCAGAAATTTCTGTCGGCAGAAAGTTTGTACAGGACGTGCTGACCAATGCTGCAAAGCAGACTGCCACTAATTATGTATCGAAATACATGACGAAGGGGATTGATGCGGTTATCAAGAAAGCAACCAGCAAGTAGGTGATTCAATTATGGCATTATCGAACACTGCCGTTCCCAAATACTACGGCATGTTTCGGGATGCCGTAATAAGGGGAGAGATACCGGTTTGTAAAGAAGTCTCTATGGAGATGAACCGAATTGACGACCTGATAGCCAATCCTGGTATTTACTACAATGACCAGGCCGTTGAAGGATGGATTGCCTATTGCGAATCAGAACTAACATTGACAGATGGCTCTGATTTGAATTTACTGGACTCTTTCAAATTATGGGGCGAGCAGCTTTATGGATGGTACTACTTCGTTGAACGAAGTGTGTGGGAGCCAAGTTCAGATGGACATGGTGGTCGATATGTAAATAAAAGAATTAAGCAGCGTCTGATAAAGAAACAATATCTCATTGTTGGACGAGGGGCTGCTAAATCTTTATATGATACTTGCGTCCAATCTTATGGATTAAATATCGATACCTCGACAACGCATCAGGTCACAACGGCTCCTACAATGAAGCAGGCAGATGAAGTGATGTCGCCCTTCCGAACTGCAATTACCCGGTCGAGAGGCCCGTTGTTCCGATTCCTAACGGAGGGTTCTTTGCAGAATACGACTGGTTCTAAAGCGAAGCGAATGAAACTGGCCTCCACCAAAAAGGGCATCGAAAATTTTCTTACGGGTTCGCTTCTGGAAGTACGTCCAATGTCCATCGCAAAGCTTCAGGGATTGCGTCCTAAGATTTCCACCGTTGACGAGTGGCTGTCCGGCGATACCAGAGAAGATGTGGTTGGCGCTTTAGAACAGGGCGCATCCAAATTGGACGACTACATCATTGTGGCCACGAGTTCTGAGGGAACGGTGAGAAACGGAGCCGGCGACACAATCAAAATGGAGTTGATGGACATTCTCAAAGGAGACTATGTCAATCCCCATGTTTCCATTTGGTGGTATAAACTCGATTCCATTGATGAAGTCGGCAACCCGGATATGTGGCTGAAGGCAAATCCTAATATTGGTAAGACGGTAAGTTATGAAACTTATCAGCTTGATGTGGAGAGAGCAGAAAAATCTCCGGCGGCCAGAAATGATATTTTGGCTAAGAGATTTGGATTACCGATGGAAGGTTACACCTACTACTTCACATACGAAGAAACCCTTCCCCATAAGAAGAGAAGTTATTGGCAAATGCCCTGTTCTTTGGGAATCGATTTGTCACAGGGAGACGACTTCTGTGCTTTTACGTTCCTTTTCCCATTATCGAATGGTTCCTTTGGAGTGAAAACCAGGAACTACATTTCTTCATCGACTCTGATGAAACTTCCGGCAGCAATGAGAATCAAATATGATCAATTTATGGATGAAGGAAGCCTGATTGTCTTAGAGGGAACCGTTCTGGATATGATGGAAGTCTACGAGGATTTGGACAACCACATTGCGGAATTTGGATACGACGTTCGATGCTTGGGATATGACCCGTACAATGCAAAAGAGTTCATTGAACGGTGGTCCTCTGAAAATGGTCCGTTCGGAATCGAAAAGGTTATACAGGGTGCTAAGACAGAATCCGTTCCTTTGGGAGAGTTAAAAAAACTTTCTGAGGAGCGGATGCTTTTGTTTGATGAAGAACTTATGACTTTTGCGATGGGGAACTGCATTGTTATGGAAGATACGAATGGAAACCGTAAATTGCTAAAAAAGCGATATGACGCAAAGATTGATGCCGTGGCAGCTATGATGGATGCGTTTGTCGCTTTCAAGCTCAACCGAGATGCTTTCGAATAGGAGGTGACGATTTCAAAATGGAAGTTTCAATCGGTTCCAGGATTAAACACGCCTGGAACGCTTTTTTAAATAGAGACCCAACAGGTTTCTATCGGGACATAGGAGTTGGATATTCATACAGACCCGACCGTCCAAGATTTACAAGAGGGAATGAGAGATCCATTGTTACCTCTGTATATAATCGCATTGCGTTGGATTGCGCTTCAATTAGCATCCAACACGTCCGACTGGACGACTCTGAAAGGTTCCTTGAGAAAATTCCTTCAGGGTTAAATGACTGTCTGAATTTATCTGCCAACATTGACCAGACGGGACGTGCTTTCCTTCAGGATGTTGTTTTATCCATGCTTGATGAGGGCTGCGTGGCGATTATTCCGGTTGATACGGATGACGATCCTGATACTACGGGCTCATATAAAATCGAGTCGATGCGTACTGGAAAGATTCTGGAGTGGTTTCCGGGCCATATTAAAGCGAGAGTTTACAATGAGCGGACTGGATTAAAGGAAGATATTGTGATTCCAAAAGATACAGTCGCAATTATCGAAAATCCGCTTTATGCAGTAATCAATGAGCCGAACTCAACGATGCAGCGTTTGATAAGGAAGCTGAATTTATTAGACGTTGTCGATGAGCAGAGCAGTTCGGGGAAACTCGATTTAATTATCCAGCTTCCCTATGTAATTAAAACAGAAGCAAGGCGTCAACAGGCTGAGAAGAGGCGTGTCGAGATTGAACGCCAGTTGGCCGGTTCTAAATATGGTATTGCATATACCGATGGTACGGAGCGGATCACACAGTTGAATCGTTCTGTGGAAAATAATCTGATGAAGCAGATTGAATATCTGACGAGTATGCTTTACAGCCAGTTAGGTATCACTCAGAGCATATTGGATGGTTCCGCAGATGAGAAGACCATGCTGAACTATTATAACCGTACTATTGAGCCAATCATTTCAGCAATTGTTGACGAAATGAAACGTAAGTTCCTTACCAAAACGGCCAGATCTCAAAAGCAATCAATTCTGTTCTTCCGCGACCCCTTCAAACTTGTACCAGTAGCCGATCTGTCAGAAATCGCTGACAAGTTTACAAGAAACGAGATTATGACATCCAACGAAATTCGGCAGATTATCGGCATGAAGCCGTCTGACGATCCGAAAGCCGATGAGCTGAAGAATAGCAATATCAGCGAGGCAAAATCTGAGCCTTCAAATGAGGGTTCTGATGTCGAATCTGGTGAAAGTGATTCTGGAGCAGATTACGACAGTATCGTAAATGAGCTGCTTGATGGTCTTGAAAAGGAGATTGATGAAATTATAGGAAACTATGTTTCAGATGATGAGGAGGAGACCTAATGGATATTGACGAGCTCCTTCAACATTATGCATCTCCCTATTATGACCCGGTAAAAGCTCATGAATATTATATGAGAACCAGAGAACTCAAGGGGCGTCGTTCTACGACGAAGCTCAATGATGAGGGTAAAGAAATCTGGGCTTATACAAAGAATGAGATAACCAGCGAGAAGAAGGAAAAGGTAAAAGAAGAACAGGAAAAGCGAAAACAAAAAATTGCTGAACTGAGAGCAAAGACCAAGGCAACCCGAGAGCAGATCTCGGCTAGATTAAAGGAACTGAATGCTCAGCTTACCGAGGAATCTTCATCAAGAAGGAGCAGGGTTGATTCCCGTAAAAAATCCGATTTGGAGGATATTGGGGAGGAAGCTGAAGACCAGAAAGAGCGCATTGACGAAAAGAAAAATGCCGAGATTGAACGCTTGATGGCGATAGAAATTCCTTCCGGATTATCCAAAGAGGAAAGGGCAAAGCGAGTGGCGGAGCGCAACGAGAAAATCGCAAAGCTTCGTGATGATGCCAGCGAGGATAAAGCTAAGGTGAGTGAGCAGGCGAAAGCTGAAAAGGAAGAGGTGAGGACTTCCGCAAGTCGTAAAAAGAAGCGAATTACCGAAGACGCTAAAGAAGAGAGGGCTGATAATTCTGCGAATGCTAAATCGGAAAGAGAAAAAGTCAGTACAGAGTTAAAGGCTGCTGTCACCGCTGCCAGGGAAGCTTATAAAGCGGCAAAAGAGAACCTTGATGCTACTTATGAGGAGCTTTATCAGCAAGAGTTCGACAAGATAGCTTCCGAATACAAAGCAGTGAAGAAGCGGAAACGAAAGAAGTAGCAATACAGCTTTCGCACAATACTGACAAAAGGAGTGATTTTCAAAATGGAGAAATACGATTTTAGTGGTTGGGCCACTAGAAACGATCTTCTTTGCAGCGATGGCCGTACCATCAAAAGGGATGCATTTAAGAGCCAGAATGGACAAACGGTTCCCCTGATTTGGGGACATAATCATTCTGATCCTAATTGTGTGCTTGGTCATGGTGTGCTGGAAAATCGTGATGAGGGCGTTTATGCCTACTGTAGTTTCAATGACAGTGAATCCGGGCAGGCAGCGAAGAAGCTGGTTCGGCATGGAGACGTTCGTTCACTTTCTATTTGTGCCGGTCAGCTTAAACAGGCCGGAGCGAATGTGGTGCATGGCGTTATCTACGAACTGAGCCTTGTTCTGGCCGGAGCCAACCCTGGAGCTTTCATTGATTCTGTCATGACTCACGGTGAGACTTCAGAAGACCGTACCATTATCGGATATGACGAGAACATTATGATCTATCATTCTGCCGAGGAGGACGACAAACCCGAGGAAAAGAAGACGGAGGAGAAATCCGAATCTAAGGAAGATAAGACTTCTGAAGAAAAGCCTGAGGAAGATGACGAGACAATTGAGCAGGTATTTAATACCCTCAATGAAAAGCAGAAAAATGTGGTTTATGCAATGATCGGACAGGCTATCGGGGAAACCGATGAGCCCGAAGATAAAAATGATGACGATTCTAAAGGAGGAAATACCGAGATGAAGCATAACGTGTTTGACAACGATAAGAAAAACGAGACCGGTGGCTTTCTGACCCATTCCGCGCAGGAAGACATCATTAAGATGGCGAAGACCAGTCAGGTTGGTACTTTCCAGACGGCTCTTCAGCTTTATGCGGAGCAGAATGGCCTTCAGCATGATGCGGTCAGCGGCGGCTTTGTTCAGACTGGCGACGGAAATGTGACGAGCCTGTTCCCGGAATACCAGGAAGTACGTCCGGGCGCACCTGAACTCATTACCAACGACCAGGGCTGGATTACCAATGTAATGAGAAAGGTACATAAGAGCCCGATTTCCAGAATCAGAACCAGCCAGACAGACATTCGTGGCATTGACGCTCTTCGCGCCAGAGGCTACAAGAAAGGAAAAGAGAAGCAGCAGGCCGGTAATTTCAAGCTGGTGCGCAGAACCACCGATCCGCAGACTGTTTATGTGAAGAATGCTCTGCATCGCGATGACATCGTTGACATCACCGACTTCGATTACGTGAAGTACCTGTATGACATCGACCGCCTGATGCTTAACGAAGAGCTGGCCATTGCGATGATGCTGGGTGACGGCCGTGAAGACGGCGACGAGGGCAAGATCGATCCGGATAAGATCAGACCCATCTGGACGGACGACGACCTCTACACTATTCACGCCGATTTGGATGTTGAAGCTGCAAAGAAGGAACTTCAGGGTACCAACACCGGGGTAAACTTCGGTGAAAATTATATTTACGCTGAAGCTATGATCAATGCGGTTCTGTATGCGAGGGAACATTACAAGGGTACCGGTACTCCGGATATGTACATTACCCCGCATATGCTCAATGTGATGCTTCTGGCCCGTGATATGAACGGCCGCAGAATCTATGCTTCCAAGGCGGAGCTTGCGTCTGCCTTCAATGTGGGTGAGATTCTCACTGCCGAGCAGTTCGAGGGCAAGACCCGTAAGACGGATGACAGCAAGACCAAGAAGCTGCTCGCTATCATCACGAATCTGAATGACTACTCTCTGGGCGCTACGAAGGGCGGAGAAGTCACCCACTTTACGCAGTTCGATATCGACTTTAACCAGGAGAAGTCCCTTCTGGAGACCAGATGCTCCGGTGCTCTGACCAGAGTGTACTCTGCCATTGCGATCGAAGAGGATGTAACGGAAAACCCTTAATCGGCTTCTCCGTTAGTCCCGAAGATGGGGGAGCCAATCTGTTCGGGAAAACAGTAGATTCGTTACAGGAGAATGTTGTTGTCGGGGAGTCCGAGATTACCGGTACATTGAAGCATGTTACCGGATACACGGGATTCAGCAGCAATACTTCTGAGCAGGAAGGAAACTATCTTGCTTTGAAAGTTGATGCTGATTCCGAGGATGCAATTGTGACCGTTGAGCTTGTTGGCGGTACCAAAGGACCGGTTACGCTCGATGAAGACATGAACATCGTACTCCTTATCAAGAATAAGGATACTCAGAGCATCAAGGTGACGGTGAACGATGGGGAAGATTCCGCTACCAAGACTTATGGGCTTACCGGATTGACTTTGGAGACCGAGTAAAGGAGAAAATTCAAAATGGCAAAGTTTTTTGGGAAAATCGGCTATGCAGTATCAAAGGATGTTCGTCCTGGTGTTTGGGATGGAGAAATCACTGAGCGAGAGTATTTCGGAGATTTGATTCGGAATACCAGTCGGTATCAGACTTCTGATAAGCTCAATGACGACATCAACATTTCCAATGAGATCAGCATTGTGGCCGATCCTTTTGCCTATCAGAATTTTCACACAATGCGGTATGTTGAGTTCATGGGAGCAAAGTGGAAGATTTCCAGTGTCGAAGTGCAGTATCCGCGTCTGATTCTGACGGTAGGAGGTGTATATAATGACTGATCGACGAATCCTGTTTCACAAGCTATTGTGTGAGATATTATCTTGCCCGATAGAAGGCGAACAGTGCCGATG
>ERZ1090866.54-NODE-54-length-62962-cov-37.789578_pt1 | contig 62962 bp, 58 predicted proteins | sample MGYA00478477_ERZ1090866 | MGnify/ENA primary metagenome ERZ1090866 (study PRJEB33644, sample SAMEA5815737) | chicken gut metagenome | biome: Chicken; feature: Gastrointestinal Tract; material: Caecum | place: Ireland | collected 2019-01-01 | study: A study of the... | reverse complement strand
TACATATTTCAAAAAATGTTCAATTTTCTATTGACACATTATAGTTGGTCTCTATCTCTAATATAGATTAGAACTCCTAAAAAACCAATTGATTTATTATTTTTTTGGAGTTATAAAAAGTGTGTCAAGCATTTGACATGTCTGAAAAGAAAAAAAGATATAAATTTCTTCATATCTTATTTATCGTTTCTTTTGGTAAAGCGTTCAAAGCGATCAATATCTGCATCTTTAAAATCGGTTTGCGCTAAACTTTCAAATAGTTTTTTCTGATCTCTTGTTAGTCTTTTTGGGGTTTGAACTTGATAAATGACATACATATCACCGGTTCTTCTTGTGGAATCGTTCTTGATTCCTTTCCCTCTAATTCGCTGTTTGGTGCCGCTATCACAACCACTTGGAATACTGATTGTAATATTGCCATAAATGGTTGGAACTTCTTTCTTACACCCTAAAACAGCTTCTACCATAGTGATTGGTACTTCAAGATAAATATCATCGCCATCCCGTTCAAAAAACTCATGGTCTTTCACTTGAAACTCAATATAAAGATCTCCGTTCGGACCACCAGAAGTCCCTGCTTGTCCTTTGCCAGGAAGACGAAGACGTTCTCCGGAATCGATACCACTTGGAACGCTTACCGTAATTGTCTTATGATTCTTGACTCTACCTTTTCCTTTACAACGACTACAAACTTCTTCATAAGTTTTGCCTGTTCCACCACAAGTTGGACAAGTTGTTTTGGTTACAAAAGATCCTAAAATGGTATGTTGTTCTTGCGTAATGGTTCCGCTACCATGACAACGTGAACAATCATGTTCTCCAAAACCACCTTTGCCATGACAAGCATCACATTCTTCGACCACATCGAGATCAAAATCTTTTTCACAACCAAAGACTGCTTCTTCAAAAGTAAGAGTTTGACGAATTAAAACATCTTCTCCCCGACGAGCCTTAGTTCTTCGAGAGCTTCTGCTTCCCCCAAAGCCAAAGCCACCGCCAAAAAGATCATCAAAAATATCATTTAAGTCACCGGGATCAAAACCAAATCCAGCGCCACTGAAACCGCCACCATAAGGGTTACCAGCAGCCCCTCCTCCTTCAAAGGCGGCATGGCCAAATTGATCATACTGCTTTCTTTTCTTTTCATCGGAAAGAACGGAATAAGCTTCTTGTACTTCCTTAAATTTTTCTTCTGCATTGGCTTCTTTACTAATATCTGGATGATATTTTTTGGCAAGTTTACGAAAGGCACTTTTAATTTCATCTTGAGTCGCTGTTTTCGATACGCCCAAGACTTCATAATAATCACGCTTTGTTGCCATAGTTTCACTTCCTTTTTTATTTCTCTTTATTTAAAGTTTCAAACGAACGTAGTGTTTCTTCAAACATCACAAGAGCATCTTCTAAAAAGTCTTTCTTTTCGAGATCAATTCCAATCATTTTTAATAATTCACCTGGATAATCTTTACCACCTGATTTTAATAGTTCAAGATATTTTTCTTTAAAGCCTGGAGTCTTTTTTAAAATGTTACTTGCAATATAACCGGCGATGGATAAACCTGTTGCATATTGATAAACATAGAAAGGTCGATAGAAATGAGGAATCCGTAACCATTCATAACGAATGGCATCATCCACTACAACACCTTCTCCAAAATAAAGTTTATTCAAATTATAATATTCTTCACTTAGAGCATCTGCTGTTAATATTACCTGATGATCCACTTTCTCATGCAAAGAAAGCTCGAATTCGGCAAACATTGTCTGCCGGAAAATAGTTCCTTTAAACATATCAAGTCGTTCATTTAAAATTGCTTTTTTCTCATTCTGATCACTCGTATGCTCTTCCATATAATAAGAGAACAACAACTCATTGACCGTAGAGGCAATCTCCGCTAAAAAGATAGGATAATTTGCATTGATATAATCGTTATTATGATTTGACAAATAACTATGCATCGAATGTCCTAATTCATGAGCAAGGGTTGATACATCATCATATTCATCGGTATAGTTTAAGAGAACAAACGGTAAGGTATCATACATACCTGAGGAATAAGCACCACTCGTTTTCCCTCGGTTAGGATATTTATCGATCCAGCCATCCGTAAAAGCGGTTTTTAGAATGGAAATATATTCCTCACCTAATACCGATAAAGCTTCTAAAACAAGTCTCTTTCCTTCCTCAAAAGGATACTTCTTATCGATCTCTTTCACCGTACTGACATAACCATCATACAAATGAAACTCATCCACGCCCAATAGTTGTTTTTTTACTTCAAAATAATGATATAAACTTGGCAAATGGTTATGAACAACTTCAATTAAATTATGATATAAAGAAGTTGGAATATTGTTAGCATAAAGAGCCCTAGCAAGAGAACTATCAAAGTGATTTAAACGAGCACTCGTACTAGCATAGTTAATAACACTCGTAAGCGTTGTTGTTAAGGTGTTTTTAAAGCTACCAAATGTTTTTTGCATTTGTAAAAAAGTTTGTTTTCTCACTTCTCTATTTTTACTTCTTAAATAAACACTATAATTACTCTGGGTTAATTCTACTTCTTGACCTTCTTCATCCACAATAGGACCAAAACGCATATCGGCATCCATTAAATAATCTGCCGCCTCACTTCCCGCTCCTAAAACATTAGAAAAAGCGGCCAATAATTTTTCCTCTTCTTCACTTAGAGAATGTCCTTGATAACGTAAAATATCTAAAATGTTGTGTCTTCGTGACTCAAAATCTTTTTCTTGATCCAAAAAGCTTAAAATCTTGCTCTTATCTTCTTTTAAGATACGAGGCACAAAATAATTCGTTTTCTCTTGATATTCTTGATATAAATTACTTGCTTTTCCAATTAATTCTTGATACGTTGCATTCGCAAGATCCTCATTACTCTTTAAACTGGCATAACAATATAACTTTTCTATTAATCTTTCTGTTTCTTCATCGAGCAAAAGGGCTTTCTTAAAATTTTGCGAATTGAGAAGAAAACTATCCTTCATACTCTCTACTTCTTGGATCTTCTTTTGACCTAATTCATAGTCTTTTAGCCAATCTTCTAAATTATTATAAATGGTATCTACCTTCCATTTATCTTCATCCTCGATCTCACTACGTTCTAAAACTTGTCCCATATTTTTTCCTTTCTTTATTTGAAAAGGAAGTAGCCCAGAAATTGGACTACTTTACTCTTCTTTATTTTTCTTCATAGTTGGCATCTTGAACATCATCTTTGTTGTTATCATTTTTAGGTTCTGAATTGTTGTTAGATTGATTTTCTTTAGCAGCTTGTTCATAGACTTTTGTAGCCAAAGCCATTGCTTTTTCTTGAAGTTTCTCTTTCTTATCTTTTACTTTATCCATATCATTCTTCTCTAAGGCTTCTTTTAAGTCTTTCACAAGATCTTCGGCTTCTTCTTTTTCTTTTTGATCTACTTTATCACCTAAGTCTTTGATCGCTTTTTCCGTTTGGAAGATTAATTGTTCGGCATCGTTTTTCAAGTCTGCTTCTTCTTTTCTCTTCTTATCAGCTTCTTTGTTCGCTTCGGCTTCTTTCATCATTCGATCAATTTCTTCATCCGTTAAGTTGGTATTCGATGTAATGGTAATCTTTTGTTCTTTGTTGGTACCAAGATCTTTCGCTGTTACATTAACAATACCATTGGCATCAATATCAAAAGTTACTTGAATTTGTGGTACCCCACGAGGTGCTGGTGGAATATCCGTTAATTGGAATCTTCCTAGGGTCTTGTTGTCAGTAGCCATAGGACGTTCTCCTTGTAATACATGAACATCTACTGCCGGTTGATTGTCAGCAGCCGTTGAGAATACTTCTGATTTGGAAGTTGGGATTGTCGTGTTTCTTGGAATTAATACCGTCATAACCCCACCTAAGGTTTCAATACCAAGAGACAATGGTGTAACATCTAGTAAAACGATATCATTAACATCACCTGTTAACACACCACCTTGGATCGCAGCACCCATAGCTACAACTTCATCTGGGTTAACTTCCCGAGATGGCTCCATACCAAGCTCTTTTTTAACAGTTTCATATACTAATGGAACACGAGTTGAGCCACCAACAAAGATAACTTTATCCAAGTCTTTCGCCGTAATATCCGCATCTTTTAAAGCCTTACGAGCTGGTTCTAGCGTACTCATAACAAGATCATGAATTAAATCTTCAAATTTAGCTCTTGTTAACGTTACTTCCAAATGAAGTGGTCCATCGGCACTTTGGGAAATAAATGGTGCTGAAATTTGAGTTGTCGTCATACTTGACAAATCTTTCTTGGCTTTTTCAGAAAGCTCTTTCAAACGTTGCATTGCCATCTTATCCTTTGATAAGTCAACACCGTTTTCTTTCTTAAAGGTTTCAATCAAATAATCCATAATCTTCTGATCGAAATCATCACCACCTAAGTGGTTATTACCAGCAGTTGATTTTACTTCGAAGACACCATCACCTAATTCTAGGATCGATACATCGAAAGTACCTCCACCTAAGTCATATACTAAAATTGTTTGACTCTTCTCTTGTTTATCAAGTCCATAAGCAAGAGCAGCGGCGGTTGGTTCATTGATAATACGCTCTACGGTTAAACCAGCAATCTTACCAGCATTCTTCGTCGCTTGTCTTTGGGCATCGTTGAAGTAAGCTGGAACCGTAATAACCGCCCGATCCACTTTCTCTCCTAAATAACTTTCGGCATAATCTTTTAAATAGCCTAAGATCATTGCTGAAATCTCTTCTGGAGTATATTTCTTTCCTTCTGCCTCTACTTTCTTATCCGTACCCATTAACCGTTTAATACTAGAAATGGTATTTGGGTTCGTAATGGCTTGACGCTTTGCAGCATCACCCACAATTCTTTCTCCATTTTTGAAAGCCACAACGGAAGGAGTCGTTCTATTTCCTTCTGGATTAGGGATTACTTTTGGTTCCCCAGCCTCCAATACAGCCACACAACTATTTGTGGTACCTAAATCAATACCTATAATTTTACTCATCTTTATCCTCTCCTTTATTTTCTTCTAATTTATTTACTTTTACGGATGCAGGTCTTATAACCCGATCTTTTAATTTATATCCTTTTAACAAGACTTCGATTACCTCGTCATCTTGGAAATTGGCATCATGATCCACCATTAAAGCTTGCATTTCATTCGGATTAAAAGGTTTCCCCACACAAGGGATCTCTTCTACTCCATATTTTTTCAATACCTCATCAAGATTAGCATACATCATTTTAAATCCTGCCAAAAATTTTGATAGTTCATCTGTTAAATTATTATCATCTAACTTGATCGCCCGTTCAAAATTATCTAGGATAGGAATGATTTCCATAATCAAATCTTGATTCGCAAACTTCAAACGATTTTCTGTTTCTTTTTCACTTCGTTTTCGATAATTAATCATCTCCGCTTGCGTATATTGCATCTTATTTAAAAGCTCACCATTCGTTTGCTTCAAGGTTTCATTTTCTTTCTTTAATTCTTCTAATTCTTTTCTTAAGCTTTCATGCTCTTTTTTATGCTTCTCTTTTTTTTCTTTTTTGTGTTCTTTATTTTCATAAGCTTCTTCTGTTTCAGAAGGATTTTCTTGTATTTCTTCTAATTGATCTACTTTTTCTTTCTCTTCCATTCGAATCCTACCTTTCTATATTTTCTTTAATATATTCTAGCAAACTAACCACACGATCATATTCCATTCGCTTTGGACCAATAATGGCCAAGGTTCCTTCCTCTGCTTTCGTTTTATAATTCGTTTTAATGACGGTAACATCATCATCTAAACTATTTTCTCTACCAATATAGATTTCAATGTTATTGGAGTCATCTTGTTTAATCTCTTGAATCAAATCTTTATCATCTAGTTTATGGAATAAATCTTTAATTTTATCAACATTATGAAATTCTGGTTGATCTAAGAATTTAGCTCTTCCCACAACATTCACTTCTTGCTCTGCAAAATCATGGAAAACATGATAAATCGTATCATAAAGCTTTTCGTGTTGTTTAACATATTTACCAATAATTGGTTTTACCTCAAATTCCAGTTTGGTATTGACTTCATCCATAGGTGTTCCAATAATTAGCTTATTGATAATATCAACCGTTTTCTTCACTTCTTCCAAACTTACATTTTCTAGTGTTACCGTTTTATGCTCAACTTTTCCTTTATCCGTTACGACAATAATAATCATTTGTTGATCCCCTAATGGTACAACATTAACTTCTTTTAGTAAATTTTCATGGGAAGTTTTTCCTAAAACAACCGCAGTATAAGAAGTCATATCACTTACTACTTGCAGACTCTTTTCAATACAATCGGATAATTCTAACGATTGATTGTGGAAAATAATCTGTAGTTTTAACATATCTTCTCCATTCATCTCTTTGGGTTTCATTAAATGATCGACATAATAACGATACCCCTCTTCTGAAGGAATTCTACCACTAGAAGTATGTGTTTTTTCAAGGAGCCCTGCTTCTTCCAAAGAAGCCATTTCATTTCGCACGGTAGCACTCGAACAATGAAGTCTTTTACATAGTTGATTACTACTAACGGGTTTTGCTTGCTTTATGTAGTTTTCTACAATTAATTTTAAAATCTGACTTTGTCGTTTCGAAAGCATTGAAATCCCTCCTAGCACTATTTCTTACCAAGTGCTAATATTATTGTATGCGTTTTTTTAGCACTTGTCAACTCTTTTTGCTAATTTTTTTCTCTCTTTTTATTTTACAAAAGACGCAAAAAAGAGCCAACTTTTCTGTAATTGACTCTGTTTTTTATTTTTATACTTTTTCAAAATACCAACGTTGAGCCGCATTTCCTGCCGTACAGGTATAAGTTTGAATAACTTGCCCATTGGTAATAATCGCTTGTTTTAAATCCATACAAGTCCCAAGCAAAGATTGGATTTGATAATAATCGCCATCTTTCACAAAGGTCCATTGTTGAGCACCACTAAAGTTTGCAGTATAAAGTTGAAGAGGAATGCTCAACTCGCTTGATCCATTCGTAATATCTAAAACCATATTAGGATAAAGATAAAAGTAAATTGCATAATAATTTTCGGTTGGAGCCTCTAAAACACCATAAGAAGATTGATTTAACGAAGAATCGACATACAATTGAATTTTCGTTCCATTACTAGAAGCCGCACTATAAACATCAATGACATAACTCGGATTGGCAGCATAATGAATTTTAAACCGATCTCCAACTTGCATAATACTTCCATCTTGATAACGTACTAAATTACCAAGACTATCTTTCACACCTGTATTTTCTCCAATATAAGTGATCGAAGCATAGCCATTGCCACTATTGCCTATCATAGTAGCTGTACTATCATAATTTGGCATTGAGGCATTTCCCGCAATAGTATCACCCGAAGGAGCATAAGATGAGCCTCCCCCAGCGGAAGAAGCAGCAACTCCTCCACCGTAGTAACCACCGCCGCCACCAGCAACCGCACTTGTTGCTCCTAAACCAAAAGAGCCAGTTGCAGTATAAGAGGCATTAAGAGTAGAACTTGAGTCAAAACCCCCACCAGCATTATTGCCACCACCAAGTCCCGTTCCAGTTATGGTTCCATCAGAATAAGCTTGCCCATTCTCTCCTGTTTCACCACCACCAGCTCCCCCAGCAGTACAAGCGGTAGAATTCATACTACCAGCTCCTCCCCCACCACCAGCTACTACTAAAAGAGAACTCATGGAAGAAGAAAGAGAAGAAAGCTCGCCATTTTCTAAAGCAATGTGCGTTGCTCCCCCTCCAGAAGCTTGCAACGTATTTCCATTGGCATCCGCAATTGCTGATCCACCTCCGTTATAACCGCCCAATTGATCTTGATGTGTATTTGTTGAAGTACCAGCTCCTCCTACTCCAATATAAAGAATAGTGTTTTGCGTTAACGGAATGGTAACAAAAGCATAACCACCCTTTCCCCCACTACAACTGGAACTGCTTCCGCCTTCTGCCCCCCATACCTTTAGTTGATATAAACCATCTTGGGGAACGGTATAAGTTTGAATATTCCCAGTATAAGAAAAAGTGCTAGAAAGAGAAATAGGAGTATAAGATGAATCTACCATTTCATTTAATTCCTTCGCAATATTGGAAGCAAATTCCGAAGTAGAACGATATTGAAACCCCTGCAATCCAATTAATAAAAACAAAATCAAAGAAACAAGCATAATCATAGAGTATAAAATTGTAGTAATGGCAAACCCCTTTTCGTTCAATTTCCGCATAAATCCTCCTATTCTTCAACAACCTTTATTTTCGCATGAAAATGACTGGTTCGATCCACAATAAAATTAGAATTCATCGCCCAAATACGAATTGAATAATCCTCTTGTCCTCCTGATTCTAAGGTATCAGTTTGTAATACTCCATCAGCATATTCACTCAACACCAAAGCCGAAGGCGCCAAATGATCCTTTCGTAAACTTAATTTTAATAACTCATAAGGAATTTGCCGATCCGCACACCCACAAGCCGCGATGGCCTCTTCATCCTTCTCCAAAACAATTTTATAGTTCACAGAATTTTGAGTATGATTATAAACAGTAAAAGTATAAGCTGTACTGCTCAACCCTACCGCATCCGTAACCGGAACAAACTGCGTCATAGAAATCTTATTCCCTTGTTTCTCATGAAACACCACTTTCATCTCTCCCGAATCATAACCTTGATTTCTCTTTTCAGCAAAATTTTGATAAATAAAATAAGTGGAAAAAATAGCAAAAACCAAAAGCAAAGTTATAATAATACCACTTTTTATCATATGTCTACGGTAATATTTTTGATACACAAGAAAACACCTCTTTTTATCATTTTAATGCTTCTTCTTCTACTTCGTCAATGAACGAAAAGAAATATTTACATTTTTGTGTCAAAAAGCAAAAAACAGTTTTTAAATTTCTGTAAAACCGGAAGCCAACAAATTTGCAAAAAATACTTGCATAGTTTTTTGTTTTGTTATATATTTATATTGTCTTATGTCCGCGTAGCTCAGCTGGATAGAGCAATCGCCTTCTAAGCGATCGGTCATGCGTTCGAATCGCATCGTGGACACCATCTGATATTACAATCCTTATTTCAAGGATTTTTTATTTTAGAAAAAGAAAAGAGGTATATTTCAATCTCTTTTCATATTATTAATGAGCATATTGAATGGTTCGCTCTACTACATCTTTAATATCACGTTCATTAAAGGGTTTCCTTAAAATATCGACAATTGGATATTCGAAAGCCTTCGCTACCAATTGATCATCTCCTACCCCTGTAATAATAGAAACTGGTATTTTGTCAAACAAATTGTTGGTTCTAAAATACTCTAACACTTGAAAACCATTTACTTTAGGCATATTTAAATCAAGAAGCATTCCCACAACAGGAACAGCAGAATTAGAAATTAAGTTTAGAGCCTCTTGTCCATCATTTGCCATTAATACTTCAAATTGATTATTAAATATTTTTTGAATAAAAGTCTTAATAACAGCAGAATCGTCCACTACAATAAGAGCCCGATCTTTCTTAGGCGCTACAATCGTGGTAGCAGTTCCTACTTCTTCAATTCCTAAATATTGTTTTACAAGGTGAACAATACGGTCGAGTTCTAAAATCAAAGCATCAAAATTCTCCGTAACATAATATAAATTATTGTCTTTTGAAGCCATTTCATGTTGATAAGCTAACTCTGCTAACTTATCAAAACCAAAATATTTCGAATCACTCTTTAGTCCATGAACTAAAATTGCATAATTAGCCATATCACCAGATTCTTTAAATTGTTTTATTCTTTCTTCCTTTTCATCAATATCTGCTAAAAAGTCACTTAATGTGTCATCATAAGTGGCCATATCACCAAATAATTCTAAACTTTTCTTAACATTTACTCCATTATTCGTTAACATTGATACATCTCTCATATTTTTCCTCCTAGCATACTAATAGTATAACACATTTTATTTTTTGTTCAAATATTTATCAAGGACTCGTTCCAATTCTTTTTTCTCAATTGGTTTTGGAATATAGTCAGCAAATCCATCAGAAAGATATTTTTCTTTCATACCTGAAATTGCATTGGCCGTAAGCGCTACCACCGGAATCGAAAAGTTCGGCATTTTTTTCAAGATAGATAAAGTTTGAGTCCCTGTCATTCTTGGCATCATATCATCCAACAAAATCAGATCATATGAATTATTTTGCCGTATTTTTTGAATACATTCTGCTCCACTCATCGCACTATCCACTTCAATGCCATAAGCAGAAAGAAGGCGAACTGCCACTTTAATATTTAATTTGTTATCATCAACTACTAAAACTTTTCCCACTTTTGAAATCTCCATCGTTAATTCGGTTGTGCGTTCTAGGCTTGGAATATTTTCTTGCGGAAGCTCTTCTTTTTTCGCAATACGCTGATCAATAGAAGCTGTAAATTTGCTTCCCTTTCCATAAACACTTTGAACAACTAACTCTCCATGCATCAATTCAACTAGTTTCTTCGTAATAGCAAGTCCTAAACCTGTTCCTTCAATTGTGATATTCCGTTCTTCATCAAAACGTTCAAATTTAGTAAAAAGTTTATCAATTTTATCTCGTTTAATTCCGATCCCTGTATCTTCTACCAAACAAATCAACCGACATACCCCATTCTTTTTAACGCAACTAACCGAAAATTCAATCCACCCCTGCTCAGTATATTTGACAGCATTCGTTAGAATATTAAGACAAATTTGCTTCAATCTAGAATAATCCCCATATAATACTTCTGGTAAATCTTCAGCAAAATTCGTTCTAAATTCAATTGGTTTTTCTGTCCCTTTCAATCGTGCTTCGGTAAGTACGGCCAACTCTTCAAAAATTTTTTTAGGATAATAATAAGTATTCACAATTTCAAGTTTATTCGCTTCTATCTTAGAAATATCAAGAATCCCATTGACAATCTCTAATAAACTATCGGACGCCATTAAAATGTCTTTGACATCCGATTGTACTGATTTTGGAAGTCCCTTTTCATTCGCTAACGATTGACTAAAACCAGTAATGGCATTTAATGGAGTTCGAATTTCATGAGACATATTGGATAAGAATTCTGTTTTTGCATTATTCGCTTTCTCTGCCGTTTCTCTTGCTAAATTTAATTCAGCGATCATTTGTAAGTCCGGATTTTCAATGGTAAAATACATTAAGAAAGTAACAAAAGTTTGAACTGTCTGTAAAAGAACTAAAGTCGGTTCAAAAATTTGAATCATACCCGTAACAAAGAATAAAATAGTATAAATTAAAATTGGAACATACTTTTTACTACGTAATTCTTTAATACGCATGAACATACAGAGAACCGAAAATAGCAAAAACATAATAGCCATTATTTTTAAGAAATCAACGGATGCTCCATAAGTATAAGAATAAAACTTATTTCCTGGCACAAAGTAATATTGAATAGGAAAAACTAATAATAAAACACTTGCTACAGCCCAAACCACAATAATAGGAGTGAAAATTGTTTTTAATAATTGCTTTTGAAAAGATACCGCAATCGTATAGAGCAACAACAAAGTGATCCAAGTAAAAACATTCACCAAAAACAAATGAGAGACCAAACTATTGAGCCATGGCATCGTATCCATCAGAAGACAAGTTAGCATCTGTGACATTTCTAAAATGGCGCCGGAAAAACAGACAATAATCAAATAACGATAGATCCTATTTTCAACAGTATTTAATCGTTTTTTGGAGAAAAAAACAATCATTAACAAAACGATATAGAAAAAACTAACATAAGAAAAATAAATATTATAATTCATAACACCACACTCTTTATCTTTAAACTACTTAGATTATAGCACAAAAGAAAAAAGCACTGCAATAGTACTTTTAACCTTTTGAAAATACTTTTGGTTTTTCGGTAATAATGCCATGCTCTTCTAGATATTGTTGTTTTAAGACTTTTTTATCAATTTTACCTACTGAAGTGATTGGAAGAGAATCTCGGAAAAGAATGTCATAAGGATAATTATAATCTGGAAGATAACTTTCTTGAAAAGCAGTCATAATCTCTTCCTTCATCATATTTTCTAATCCTTGATCACGATATTTTTCTTCTAATACAGCAAAAACAACTGGAGCTTGACCTTCTTCGGCACTAGGAATTCCCACACAAGCACAATTTTGAATGTAAGGCTTTTGACTTACCACGTTTTCGATAACCGAAGGATAAACTTTATATCCACTACGAGGAGAAATATCTTTAATCCGATCGGTAACAAATACTTGTCCATCTTTTGTAACATATCCCCAATCGCCAGAATGTAACCAGATTTTTCCATCTTCATGTTTTTTTAGCATGAGAGAAGTTTCCTCTGGTTGATTATAATATCCTTTCATGACAGTAGGACCCGTAATACAAAGCTCACCAGATTCCCCATAACTCTTTTCTTCTCCTGTATCCAAATCAAAAGCAGAAATCGTAATTTGCGGAAGAGGAATTCCTACACTACCAATGGAATTAATAATATCACTAGAAACAGTCGCTGCGGCTGCACATTCCGTTAAACCATAGCCTTTTTTAATCACACGACCCCCACGTGAAACCAAAAAGTCATCCAAACGAAATTCTTTTTCTTGTTTTAAAGCATCTCCTCCTACGATATAGCTAACTGCTTGACCAAGATCCGCTTCTTGGAACGCTTTATCTTCCATGGCAGAATCAAAATAACCTGGAACACCTAAACATATTTCCGCTTTATGTTTTAATAACAATTCGGCAAATTTTGCTTGATCCATCTTAGGAATTAAAGTAGATTCCCAACCTTTGGAAACAGCAGTGTGAATACCGTTAACCGCTCCGTAAGCAACAAAAGGAACCAGTACGTTTAAGAAGCGACGATGGCGTTTTAAGTCCGTATGTACATAATCAAGGTTTTCAACCATCGCATTTAAATTTTCATTCGTAAGTTCTACCCCCTTAGGAGTTCCCGTTGTTCCGCCCGTATGTACGATACAAGCTGTTGTATTTTCTCTATAAGGAGCCGTTGGAACATAAATTGTTTTACGACCACCTCGAATAAATGTCGACCACGAAAGAAAAATATCGTTGTATTTAATATTTGGCAACTCTCCTTTTTTCTTATCTTGATGATCTTTTAAGGCTTTTATCTGCTTTACCCCTAAAGGCAAAGAATCATTTGGTGATAAAACTACAACCTTTTTTAAACCGGTTTCTTTGATAATAGGAGTAACCGCAGAATAACACATATTAAGCATAAACAAATGACGAGATTGTACTTCATTTAAATACATTTTTATTCCCACTGGTTTTGTTCTTGGATCAATCATATTAGGAATTGCATTCATCTTATTTAGGGCATAAAACAAATAAACAATTTCAGGACTATTAACCCCCATAACCGTGACGATATCATTTTCTTTTACTCCTAAGCTAAGCAAAGCTTTTTCTGTTTCATCAATTTTTTTAAAAAACTCTCGATAAGTAATTTTTCTTCCAAAATAGCGAAGAACAACATCATTTAAATAAGCTTCGTTCCGCTGTTTCATATAATCATAAGCTTTTAATTTTGGCACTTCTGTTAAATAACTTTCTTCTGGATACCATTGCCAGTGAGGATGATCAATGGATGGTTTCCCAGTGAATTTCTTTTTCTCTTTGTTTTCTTTTTCTTCCATTGTGATTTCGTTGTCTTTCATTTCTTCCTCCAAATTTTTGTTTTTCCCTTTTTATCCTCATCTATATCCATCTTAGCGAGAAACAAAAAAGCTGTCAAGAGTTAAACAGCTTCAAGTTCACTACGAGTATAAGTCTTTACTCCAGAACTCGTTTCTACCTGGTATAAATTACCAAATTTCATAACCACAATTCCTTTTTCATCGGTCAAAGGAATAAAAACTTCCGTCCCAATAGGGATCTCATCTTCCCCAGAATCATACGTCGTATTTTTTACAATTAACCCCATACTACTTTCCCTTCTTCCCAAAATAACGAAATTCATCTTTTGTTTCATCGATTGGTCTACAAACAGTATAACCATTCTCAAAAGCAATTTTACGACTCGCTTTATTCTCTTTTTGAATGACCAGTTTCAAATCAGAAATATCCTTCTCCGTAATCAAGTAACTAGTAATCTCTCCCAAAAAACGACTACCAAGACCTTTACCTCTATTTTCTTCTCCCAAGATACACCATAATTCTAGAGTATTATCTCTTTTATCTTCCTTTTCTCCAAATAACCCCAAAGAATTACCCTCTTTATCTTTTAAGACATAATTCTTAGTTTGAGCTTTTTCTAAATAATTCATCAAATGTGGTGAAATATAATCTACTTTTGAACCCCGTTCGATCTTTTTCACTAGAACATAATGATCAATTTTATCTTTATCAAATTTTTCAACTTTAAAATGTTTTAATTTCATCTTGATCCTTCCATTCCCCCTTTATCATAGAAAAAATAAAGTCTTTTGTCAATTTTTCTTTTCTAAAATAGAAGAATATCTTTTTCCAATTTGTTCAGCGACAAACATACCATCCATCGCTGAAGTCATAATTCCGCCTGCGTAACCAGCTCCTTCGCCACAAGGATAGATTCCTTTTTTATTTGCTTCTCCTTTTTCATCTCTTGGAATATGAACAGGAGAAGAGGTTCGACTCTCTACTCCTGCCAAGAGGGCATCCTCTCGATCAAAACTAGGAATCTTCTCTCCAAAAGCCGGAATAGCTTCTTTCAAAGACTCATTAATAATAGAGGGAAAGATTTTATTTAAATCTGCAAATTGATAAGCCCCTAAAAATAAAGGTTCTACTTTACCAAAAGAAGTAGAAACAAGCCCCCTTCGATAATCTTTCCAAAGCTGTATTGGAATCTTTCCTTGCCCCTGTTGATAAGCAAGGGCTTCTAATTTTCGTTGAAAAGAAAGGCCAGCCAAAGGATGATCTCCAAAATCTTTGGGTGTAACAGTTACAACCAAGGCACTATTGGCATTCTTACTATCTCTTTTCTGATAACTCATACCATTAATTGCTAAATATCCTTTTTCACTCGAAGCGTTAATAACATATCCTCCAGGACACATACAAAAAGAATAAACGCCTCGTCTTTTTGTAGTAGTATAAGTTAATTTATAACTCGCAGGTGGTAGTTTGTCCGCTTTTTCGCGATACTGAACTTGATTAATCATCGCTTGAGGATGCTCGATCCGGATACCCACTGCAAAAGGTTTCGCTTCCATGGTAATTCCTTTCTCATAGAGCATTTGAAAAGTATCCCGTGCACTATGCCCGATCGCTAAAACCAAAACCGAACAAGGAATCTTTTTTCGATGATTCACTTCTATCGCTTCCAAAACATCTTTAGAAAAAATAAGGTCAGTAAGACAAGTGTTATACCAAAATTCTCCACCCCTTTTCATAATTTCTTGACGCAATCTTATAATAACCTTTCGTAATAGATCCGTACCAATATGAGGATTTTGTTGATATAAAATCTCTTTCTCTGCCCCACAAGCGACAAAGATTTCCAGTATTTTCTTTTTTCGATAAAACTTATCCTTAGCTGTAGTATTTAATTTTCCATCCGAAAAAGTACCCGCTCCTCCTTCTCCAAATTGGACATTACTATTTTCATTAAGCTTACCAGTTTGAAAAAAACGCTCCACTGTTTTCACTCGTTCCTCAATTTTTTCTCCACGCTCGATAATAAGAGGACAATACCCTTCTTCTGCCAGTAGATAAGCTGCAAAAAGACCAGCTGGCCCACTTCCAACGATAATGGGACGAGATAGAAGCCTTTCTTGGCCATGAGAAGGAAAAACATATTCTTCATGGGGAGCTTTCAAAAGCAAAGAAGAAGAATATTTTTTCAAGAAAGAAGCCTCCTGTTTTAACGCAAGATCAACGACATTCACATAATGAATCTTCTCTTTGGATCTCGCATCAAGAGATTGTTTTACAATATGGAATTCTAAAATATCTTGATCTTTTAAATGATATTTCTTTTTTACTATTTTCTTTAAATCCTCTTCCGTTTTTTCTTCTATTTTGGTTTTGATTCCTCTAATCCGAATCATTTGATCCCCTCCCCTGCTAACAATCCTGAAAGAAAGGCAAACATTAAATTATAACCGCCACAATCACCATCTACATCAAGAATTTCTCCCGCAAAATAAAGATTTTTTACTTTAAGAGATTCCATCGTCTGCCGATTAATTTCTAATAAAGAAACACCCCCACTACACACTTGAGCTTGCTCAAAATCGCCTGTTTTTACTACTTCAAAAGGATAAGCCAGCAGAAGAGAAACAAATTCTTTTTGCTTTTTCAAAGAAAGTTCCTGCCATTTTTGATCTTTCGAGAAACCTATTTTTTGAAAGAAAGCAAGCACTAATTTATAAGGCAAAAAGACCTCTAATAATTCCTCTAAAGTTCGATGAGACCATATTTTACTTCTTTCATCCAAAAAATGTAAACCGATCTCTTTTTTCGTAGAACCAAGAAAAGGTAAAAAATTTATTCTTATTTCTTCTTTTTTCTTCTGAATAAGCCCTTTGGCCACCAATCCACTTAAATCAAAAACACAAATTCCACTAATTCCATAAGAAGTGAGTTGTAATTCTCCCTGTTTCGTTGTGATTAACTTTCCTTCTTCATAAAGCGAAACTTGCGCTTCGCATCGTACCCCAGACCAAAATTTATAGACCTTTTCTTCCTTTCCATAAAGTGGAACAAGACTCGGTAAAACTGGCACAATAGTATGCCCCAAAACTTCTGCTAACAAATAGCCATTCCCATCCGATCCTGTTTTGGAATAGGCCTTGGAACCAGTCGCTAAAATAAGAGAATCTGCTTGATAAATCCCTTTGCTGGTATTTAATAAAAACTTCTCTTTGTCTTTCGTAATAGACCTCACCAAACAATCTTTTTCAAAAACAACTCCTAGATCCTTCGCTTCTAGTTCAAAGGCTCTTGTTATGCTAAACGCTTGATTCGAATAAGGGTAATAATAACCATTCTTTATTTTAGGGATGATCCCCAATTCATCAAAGAAATGAAACAACTTTTCTTGATTTTCTGCTGTCCATATTTCTTCAAAAAGTGGGAGTTGAGCCGAATGAAAATGAACCAGGCTGCGATCCACATTTCCATAATTACAACGACCATTTCCAGTCATAGAAAGTTTTTTACCAAGTTGATTGTTTCGTTCTAACACCAACACCGAAAGCCCTTTTGTTCGCGCTGCAATCGCTGCAGCCAAAGAAGAAGCTCCTCCTCCTACGATAATTACTTGCTTCATAAAATCACCAGTCTTATTATAAACGAAAAAAATTAGACAAGCAAATAAATATAGTAGGCAAGAAAAACAAGTAACATGATAATACCCTCTTTTTTACTTAATGTTCGTTCACTCCGGGCAAAAAGGAAAAGAAGAAAAGACGATAAAAACACTGCTAAAATATCAACGAAACCAAAACCCGTTAATAAAACATCCCCATAGATCACAGTCGGTAACCCTAAAACAATACAAATATTAAAAATATTCGTTCCAATGATATTTCCAATCGCAATATCAAATTCTCCTTTTCTAGCACTACTAACTGTCATAACCATCTCAGGTAAGCTCGTCCCAATTACCACCGCAAACATGGTAATAATTTTCTCACTGATATTTAAGCTGTAAGCAATATTTTTAGCAGATGTTACAATTAAATCACTACTAAAGATAATCACTACGATCGATACCGCTAGAAAAAGAAGAGATACCAAGGGGTGAAAAAGGATTTGAGGTTCCTCTTCTTTGGGCTTATGAAAAAGCATTTGAACTAAATAAACGACAAAAACCAAAAACAATAAAATCAAAATAATTCCATCTGCTCTAGAAAAAGAATTACGAGTCAAAGGATTAAAAAGACGATCTAACATCAAGACAGAAAAAACGGTAGTAACTAGAACGAGAATGGGTAATTCTTTTTTAATCGTCGCATGTTTTACTTTAATCGGACGTAGAAAACAAGCTAACCCTAAAACCAAAAAAACATTGACAATGCAACTCCCTACGACGTTAGCAAAAGCCATTTGACCATCTCCTTTACTGACACTTTGAAAAGAAATGGCTATTTCAGGAGCACAAGTGCCAAAAGAAACAATCGTTAAAGCAATCAACATCTTAGGAACTTTTAATTTCAAAGCAAGAGAACTTGCAGCATCAACTAAGATATCAGAAGTCTTAATAATCAGAATAAAACCCGCTATTAAAAAAGAATATCCATGCTCTACCAGCTACCTCTCTATTTTATTATTAGTATAACCGATTTTTTCTATTCTTACAACCAAGAAAAAAGGAAGAAAACTCTTAAATTTTCTTCCCTACCACAATCAAGTAAGATCCTACCGGTTCAAAATAACAAGTCTGTAAAACGATGATTTCATCCGTTGGAACGATTCCTACTCCTGTATCATAAAGAGACTGTTTTTTAAGCCAAGCCAAATGCGCAGCATAAGTTTCATCAGTAAAATTCAAGTTAACGTGTTGATAATCTTGAGTTGCAATATAAACCGAAAAAATTTGATAACGATATAACTTATTTTCGGTTTGAAAAAGAATGATATTGTGATCAGAATAATAAGTAGGATCGACATAATTTTCTAAAAGATGAAAGTCAGTCTCGATTGTCTCAGAATTATGACCATAAAGAATAATCTTACGATCATCGACATTGTTTCGATAATCTAAGAAAACACTTCCTAAACTATTTTTTGTTTTATCGGGCAAATGATCTAAATAATATTTATTATCATCACTTTGTAGAACAGGAACTACTAAACTAGTATTAGGAATTTGAAGTTCTCCTACTACCTCTTGATTATTATATTCGGTCCGATATTGTAAAATCTTTTCCCCATTTGAAATTTCTTCTTCTGTTTTTTGCTCTTCTATTACAATGGTATCAGCAATACGACTCTTTGGCTCTTCTTTTTTTGCTTCCTGTGGTTTCAAAGAAACCTGAAATAAGAAGATGCCCGTAAAGAGACAAAGAAAAGCTAACACAAGAATTATGTTCTTCTTTTTTGTCATATAGATCATCCCCTTTTAGACAGAAAGAACTCCTAATTAGGAATTCCTTCTTTCTTTTAATGTCTTTTCAAGATAGTAATATTTACTACACCCATTATAGCAAAAGTAATAACAAGAATCAAGATGGCATCTTTATCGCTCATCGCTTCTAAACCGGTTTGAGGTGGTTCAATTTCCCATCCTTCCGTACTACCAGTTTCGCTAAGTCCCCATTTCGCATAAACAGTTAACTCATTCACTGGTGTTCCATCAAGCTCTAATTTTGTTGTACCATCAAAAGCAGTATTCAATAGTTTATAAAGTTCTTCGAAGTTGCCTGCAGCAGCATATTTCGCCGCTAACTCTTGATCATCGGCAATATACCAACCTAAGAAGACATATCCTTCCCGACTAGCGGAAGCTAACACTTTTTCTGCTAAATTCATACTGTTACCAAAAATGGTAATGTCACTTGCAAAACGAGTATGAAGCCCCGTAAGCATATCCGTATATCCATAACCAAAAGTTACTTTTCCAGCCGTTCCTAAATAGTTAAGAAGACCTTCCGTTGCATCATATTTTAAGATAGATACAGGAGTCCATACATAAGCTTTTCCAAAAGCAGCTGGATCAAGATCTTCTCCAAGTCTATTATACCGGAAGGTATAATCATGACGAGTACCTGTATTCGGATCATAATAGGTAAAAGTATGACTTCCTTCTCCACCTACTTCTTGATTGATTCCTTGATGTAAAACAAATTGGGTTAAAGCTGTAGAATCACTATTAACTGGTCCTGCAAATTGAACCTCTTCTTTTGGTCCTTGACCACTTGGCATGGTTGGATTTTGTTCTTGATGATATTTATCTTGCAAAGAATCGGAAGCAGACATATTATCCGAATCGGCTTGAAGGCTTCCACCTTCTACTACAGTACTACCACTATTTTGCTTGTCATTATTATTATTATTATCATAGTCATCATAAATATCACTAGACTCTGTTCCATTTTCTACTAAAACCGAATTTTCTAATACATAGAAAACAGCTTTTCCGGATGAAGTATCATAAAGGGAATAACCACTTACGCCATCACTCATCATAGTCGAATTTTTAACCGTAAGAGTTCCTTTCGCTACAACACCGGCCCAATATCCAGAATCAGTTGGTTTTACTTCAAATCCATAGATGGAATCTCCATAGCCATCCCCATTGGTTGTAATAGTAGAATCTGTGATATTGGTTACACCATTTTCAATATAGAAGCGAACTCCTGGACCTCCATTGTTGTTAGAAATGACAGTACTATTCAAAATATCCGTACTTGTTTTCCCCGCGTTATATTTTGAGACATTTAAACCAATATAAGCATTATCTGAAGTATTAATCATACTATTTGTCGCATCAAGCGAAATGTTTGTCGCTCCATGAGAACCATTTCCCATAACATTTAAAGTAGAATCAGCAATTTTCACAAAGAAATTGTTAATTCCAATCCCACCATTGTTATTAATATTTACCATAGCCTGATCAGTAATATTTAAAAGATAAGGTAAACCTTGTCCAGTAATACCATTACTCTGATTGTTTGTAATATCTAATGTTGCATGATCGATATTAAGATTGACACTTCCAGCATAATCGGTATTCATACAAATTCCTTGACCATTGTTATCAAACAAGGCATAACTTCCGGCATTCATTTGAAAAGTAAAGTTTGTAACATCAATAGCAAAGATTCCTGCTCCAACGTTATTGGTGGCATAGAATTTTGCATTTGTTCCTAAAGTAAAGTTTGCATTTCCTTTTCCTCGAACATCAATTGCCGATCCACTTGTTCCATTTCCTTGTCCTTTATCTACAACAGAAGAATAAATTGAATCCGGATCATCATATCCTCCGCCATAATAGTCATGTTGCATGCTAAAAGTTAATACATTGTCCTGAATTCTTAAAGTTGCATAATCACTTAATATTAAGGCACTATAAATACTAGTTCCAGCACTGGCATATCCTAAACGAACCCCATGATTATGATCCGTTAAGGTTAAGTCTCCACTTAAAATAACAGATCCTTGTTCTACAAATAAAGCTGCCGATGCATTTCCTTCTGTGCTAGCATTTCCATCAATGGTAGCATTATTTGCTGTGATTTTAGTATTACTTCCTCTTACAATGAATTGTAATTCAGTATAATCACCAGCGATACTAAAATTCATATAATCTTTTTGTACTGTAATTATTTTATGATAGTTCTTACCATTTTTTACAGTACTATAATCTCCACTTGCAATCGTAATATTGTCTTGTGAAGTAGCACTTGCTAAAATCGTATCAATTTCTTCTTGTGTTGTGTCTGGCGTAATCGTATATTCTTGCGCATTAACACTTTGTTGAAAGAAGAAAAAGGAGAAGACTGCAACAAGTACCAAAGATAGTTGTTTTACTCCTTTTGCCATAATTACCCTCCTTTTTCTCTTTATTATTTATGGCCAATAATAAAGATACTACCAAATTCTTTAGGTCAGGCAATTGTTAAAACCGTCTTTACCCGATCCCCCTAAAGTTAGCTTACTATAATAAAGGTTGTTCCTTTTTCTGTCAAGGAAAGAAAAGAAAAAATTAAAAAAAATAGAGTTCCAACAAACTCTATTTTTTTAAAACTCTTTTAAATAAGGAAATTCTCTTATTCCCATCAAATAATTTCCAATCTCAAGTAAAACGGCTTTATAATAATCCATTCTTTTCTCTTTTTCTTGTTTTTCTAAAATCGAAATAAGATCTTGAAAAACTCTCTTTACAAAGCTAGGATCTTTTTTCATGATAAGCATAATATTATAATACCTCACAAAAGCCATATCGATATTATAATCGGTCGAAATAGCACCTTCTAACATTGCCATTTTCTTGGCCTGCTCCAAAGGAATCTCTGGATATAAAGCTAAAATTTCCTGTGCGACTTGCTCTACTCTACCTTTTTCTAATAAGTTCCCATTATATTCAAACTTCATTTTATTTTCTTACCTTCCTATCAAATGTATCATTCATCACCTGATCCACCATTTCCCGATCAATTTTTATCTCTTGCCCAGTCTTCTCTAAAGCAACATCAAGAAAAGAATTCCTTAAACTATTCGCAACCAACTGTAACCCTCTTGCTCCCATATTTAAATGATAGGCTTCTTCCGCCATTGCTTGATAAGCATCCTCATTAACCAATAAAGAGTTCCCTGTAGCTTGTAATAAATTTTGAAGGCCTATCATGGGACTAATATCAGAATTTTTTAACATCTCTACATAATTTTCTTTCGAATAATCTTCCGTATAAAGATAAACATTAATTCTTCCTGCTAACTCTTTTTCTATCCCAATGTCCATTAAGGCTTGCGGAGACATTTCAAAATGATCCCCTACCTCTTCTCGAAACTCTGCTCCAAAACCAATCGGATTTTTCTTTTGAACGGCTTGTTCTCTTAGCTTTGTTAAAGCCCCTAAACAGACAAAAGTTAAAGAAGAAGTATCAAATTCAATTATTTTCGTAGTCGATTTTTTCTTATCTTCTCCTTTGACCGATAATTCATACTTCCCCCCGCCCATAAAATCGAGAAGCTGCTGCTGGACAGCTTTTTTCATTTTCAAATCATTCACTTCTTCCGAAGAATAAGCAATCTTATCAAATTCATCCAAAACAATAATTCCTCGTTCCGCTTTTTTTAAATCTCCATCAGAAAGTTGATATAACCCCACAAGCAAACTGGTTAAATCTGCTCCGGCATAACCAGTTGCCGAATAACTAGTAATTGAAGTGGTCTTAAAAGGAACTCCTAACTTTTCGGCAATTTCTTTTGTAATAGCGGTTTTCCCCGTACCAGATGCTCCATCCACAAAAATAATCGAACGAGCACCCATATCTTCCTTAGATAAAGCTCTTCTCTGATTAAAAACTAAATTACGGAATAAAGCTTCCGCAAACTGCTCTTGCGCTACAAATTTATGCTCAATACCAGGTAATAAATCAAACACTTCTTTTGTCATAACAAATTCTTTTTTTCGATCTTCTTTCGGCACTTCTATTTCGACTTCTTCTACAACCGTTTTTAAAGGCGTAGTTGCTTCTACTACACGATCAAACGTTACTCCCTTTTGCGTTTGAAAAGAAAGAGGTTCTTTTTTTGAAATGGTTTTGGACAAAAGATCATCTGTTTTCTTTTTCCCATTGTCTCTTAACTTTAAAGTCTCATTTATTTTATGATGAATGACAGAAAATCTTGGCTCTTGAATTATTTTTTTATAAAACTCGACCGAATTTTGTAAATCTAACGACCGCTTGACAACATCCTTTAGATCAAAAATAAATTTCTTTTGATAAAGTTCTTTATATTGATCATCTTCCAAAGGAACAATTTCTTCTGGTTTTAAAGAAAGAAAATGAAAATAATTATCTCTTAGCAAAGAATAAGAACTTAGCGATTTTTGTAAAGGACCTTCTACTAAATATCCTGCTAACAAAAAAGAAAGATACTGCTTATCCATATCCATAATAGAGATAGGACCAAATACCTCATCTTCTTGAACCACTTTTTTATTCTCTATAGCATGATAAATATCCATTGTTTTATTCACATAAGTTTTCATACTATTATTTAAATTATCATATTGTAATTGTTGTCTTTCTTCCTCTGACATGAAAACCACCTCTTTATTTCCAGAATAACACAAAAAAGAAAGAAAAAGAAGATTTTTTTATCTTCTCATATGCTATTACCTCTTATAATTTTTCTTAATACTTTACTTTCTTTTTCTAGCTTTTTATTCTCTTTGGTATATTGATAAGATTCTTGCACCCCAAACCAAAAGTTTTTTGATTCTAATAAAGAAGAGCCGGAAGGATATCCTTTCGTGGTATTAAATTGCTCCCGTAAACCCACTTTTAACAAAGCTGTATCTTGTAATTTTAAAATCAAAGGATCAAGCTTTGAAAAGGTCTCCAAACAGCCTCTTTCTTGAAGCCTCATACGATAATCAAGCAACTGATATAAAACAGTACCAAACGTTGCCGTATAATCGATATTACCTTGGTTTTCTTCCAATAAAAACAAAGCATTTTCTAACGTTTTTTTCTCTTTCAAACCTTTTTCTAACAAACCCCATTTCTGCTGTTCTATCATTCTTTTGACAATTTGATCTGGATACATATCTTTTCCATAAGCCTCCAAAGGGGAAAGAATTTTATCTTCTTTAAAAATATCCATCATCTCATAAAGAAATTTGCTTTTCATATCAAGAAACACTATCTTAGTACCTTTATCTTTTTTTAAAGAAAATTTACCAATTTCTAAATTTCTAGAATATCCTGCTATATTTTCTAATTCTAAACGAACAATATAAAATTTACCACGATACTGTATTTTCTGACAAAATCCTATTTCTTTTTTCTTTCATTTATCAATAGAAAAATGAATGCTTTTATCTCCCAATGGCACAAAATAAACATGCTCTCTTACAGAATCTGCCACAATTTCAGCTTTTGTTCTATATCTTTCTAAAAATTGATCAATCACTTCACAATCTTCTAAAGTGAGTGGATCATAATTATATTCTTTCATCTCCTAAGCTCCTTTTTCTTTTCGTTTTTATGCGAATACCTCTCTAAGACTTTTAGGGGACTTTTTTCATATCTTCCAAAATTCTCTTCAATACTCTTTATTAAATATTTACAACTTTCTGTCACTAATTTCGAATTCATGGCTTGTTGATAAGAAAAAAATTGATACCCCATGCATTTCTCTGGTTCCATAATTTTAATGGGTCCTTCAATGTATTTCACAAAATAAATAAGAAAGATCCAATGAATTTCTTTTTTTCTCACAATGATATATTCCAATAGAATCCGAAAGAGCAAAGCAAAAGTCTTGCCCTGCTTCTTCTTCTATTTCACGAATCATCGCTTCTTTAAAACTAGAATCTTCTTTTTCTACTTTGCCTCCAATATCTTCATACAAACCCTTCTCATCAAAAGCCTTGCTTCCTCTTTGTTGTAATAAGATCTCTCCCTTTTCATTTTCAATATGCGCGATAACACCAATCTTTTGATGCGGATAAGAAAACTGTTTTAAATCTTCAAAAGTCGCTTCATGATCTAACACATAAAAATTCAGCTCTCCCGTTCCCATAAGTATTACCTCCTTAAAGATTTCACCATCTGCTTTGCTTCCTTCAGATCCTCTCTCGAAATATCAGGATTCCTTTTTAAAGATATTTTAGGATCTTTCAAAGAGGAGAAAGAAGAAATAGAATTTAATTGTTCCAAACTATATGGGGTAATCGGAGCCTCAAAAGTATCTACTACATAACGATCCAAGTTTTCAAAATAAGCATCTACCCCTTGAGCTTTGATTCCAACCTGATTTGTTCTTACCAGCACCATCGAAGCATTACCAAACATTGGATAATGAAATTTATAATCGGAAAATGCAAAATGATCGATACTATTCTTCATAAACTGGGTGGTAAAGTCAGCGGGAAGAGAAGAAGGATTTGTTAAACTCTCTGTATCTTCTTCCTCAAATAGAGAAAAAGAAAAATTCTGTTGTTCCTGTTCAGCCAATTTCTTTAGCTGGATAGCAATATTTTCTTGCAATTTTTCTTTTATTTGCTGTTCACTTGAAAGATTTATTTCATCCGTTAAAAACATCATCCCCTTTTGCGGATACAAATAATATAATTTTTCATTTCCTTCAAGCGGTCGTTGAAACATTTCTTCTAGTTCTTCTCTTGTTCTATAACTAGTCGCTTTTTGAAGAGGCAACACCTTATTTATAACAAAAGCTTCCTTCCCCCTCTTCATTGCATAACTTTCCATCATATAACCATCAGAAATTCTAAGATAGGGTTCTTCAAAGTTTAATAGTTAATTGCTGTAATGCACTTTTTCTTTCAAAAGCTTTTTTTCATAATGCGTTGGAATATTATAATAAGAAAATTGTTTTCTTCTTACGTCTTGCAAATATTGATTGATAAGAACCTCTTGACCTTCAGAATGATGATACATCACTCCCTCTTTGCTAAAAAAGGTTAAAGCAATCCGGTAGGGGAGCATCACTTGAACACAATCTTTCCCAACATAACAAGGGTCTATTCGATTCACCGTTTCTAATGTTTGTTTTACCATAAACTAGCCTCCCATGTGAAGACTAGTATAACACATTTTTGACGAAAAAAAGAAAATTTCTCTTCTTTTCTTTTACGAATGAATCGATTTTAAAATTTTTGTTTTACTTTTTTCAAGATCATTTTCTTTATGAATATATTGATCGAATTGGACTTGACCCAAACGAAAATACTCTTCCTTCTGACTACTAAGATGAGAACCAATCTCATCAAAGGATTGATCCATTAACACTTTTGGAGAAAGGGGATCAATCACTTCTTTTGCCAGTCCTTTTTGAATATCAAGTTTTGTTCCAAACTGATTTAATTCTTTTTCAACGAGCAGAACAAACAAACTCTCTCCTATTTTTGTCGGGAACGAATGAATAATATTTTGAATTTCTCTGTTTGAAATTGTTCCATCCGTCATGGTAGATAACGCATATTCTATCTTTTTTTCTACTTCTTTTATTTTTTCGGCTTGATAAGCAACTAAGATACTACGATCTTTTTTATATACCTGTAAGGTATGATAAACCTGATCCCTTGTTCTACCTTGAAAAAGCATAAAAGAAGAACAACAAGACTCTGTCAAGATCGGATAATCTTTTAAATACAGGTTGTGCGGAAAATATTTTAAATCGAAGCGAATCGGAAAAGATCTTGCCTCTAAATTCATACCGTTTTCAACACAAATTCCACAAAAACTGGAACATACTTCTTTCTGTTTTAAGCGATTGATTCCATATATGACTCCAGATGGTTCTATATAAGTATATTTATCTTGGGAATCATCATATTTTATATATTTTGGAAGATCCGTATATTCTTGTTCAAATTCTTCCACCATTCTCCCCTTGAATTGTTTTCTTATATAGATTTTATTCCATAAACGATATGTTTTCCTAGTACCTTCTTCTTGAATGGTCTTGCAATATCTAACCACCATTTTATCACCCTTATTACCAAAGCCAATACCATGAGTCCTTTCTTTTTCAAAAACCAATTTATAAGAACCATTCTTAACGGTCATTCGACTAATAATAGGATTGCTCTTCCCTATATAGAAAAGACTCTCTATTTTTCTTTCAGGGCTTGTGATAGTAAGATGATTAAATTGAAACGATCCATGAAAATTCAACATTTCAGCTTCACTCGTATAACAAGAAGCATAAGAAATATTATTTTTAGAATCAATCATTTCAATAGAGGGAATATTTTCATCCACTTTCGTGATAACATAATCCTCTATTCTTGATTTATCGATAGGAATATTAAATAAAGCCGCTATTTGATCTATCCTTGAATCCCCTTCTCTATTTCCTTTAAAAGTACTTTTTATTTCCTTTTTTGTAAGTTCACTTAATTCTTGAGCCATACAATCCTCCTTGTTTCTACTTTTAGTCTATCATAGCTTATAATTTTTTTACAATAAGTTTCAAGAAACAAGTATTTCTTCTTGTTAAAATTTTTATTATGTCGAGTTTGCAAGAGGTAAATTGTAATAGTCAGCCTATACTTCATGAAAACCTTATTGGAAGAGTATCATAACCATTCATCGAATTAATTTATACGTTTTTTAAGATATTATGGAATAATAACTAATCTTTTTTCTTCTACGATCGAAACAATATGCATATTTTTCTTGGAAAAAGCGTAAAAAACTCTTGCATGAATTTTTTATTTATGATACGATGTAATGGCGATGGACCCTTAGCTCAGTTGGTTAGAGCATTCGGCTCATAACCGAACGGTCGATGGTTCGAGTCCATCAGGGTCCACCACTTAACGCGGGTATGGCGGAATTGGCAGACGCGCTAGACTTAGGATCTAGTGTCCCAGACGTGCAGGTTCAACTCCTGTTACCCGCACCACTTTAAAATTTCGTTTGAGTGATTCAAACTTGGGATACATATTTCAGTCATAAAAATATGGCTGTTTTTTTATTTTCTTCTTGATTACCCAAAAGAAATAAAGTAATATAACAAACAAACAGAAGGGGGAAATTTGAATGAAGATCTATTATTCTAGATTACAAATTGAATTAACCAGAAGATGCAACCAAAGTTGTGCTCACTGTTGCCGTCGAGAAGCGCAAAATGTAGATCTAACGAAAGAAATTATCGATGACCTTTTCGAAAAAAAATGATATCTATTATATTGGAACTTTATTGTTTTCTGGTGGAGAACCCACTTTAAATGGAGAAATGCTCGAATATACAGTAGATAAAATAATAGAAAAAGAAATTATGATTGATAGGTTTCTGTTTGGCATTAATGATTTATCTTATAGTGAAGCCTTTGTTAACGGTTTAAATAAATTGCAAAACTATATTCTTTTAAAAAGTGAAAGACCAAGACGTCAAGCCGGAATTCTTATGGTCTCTCAAGATCAATTTCATCAAGAAGCAGATCCTAAAGTTATCGAAAAATTACAGTCTCTTTCTTATTTTTCCCTATTGATAAACAAGAAACAAAAGAAGAAAATATTCTACCTTATGGCAGAGCTTTTGGAAATGGATTAAGCAAACAACAACAAGATTTCAGTCGATTAACAGATTACCAAAAAAATTATACAATCACAGAATATGAAGGAAATCCTTATTGTGTCATTTCTTATCAATATATAGCAGCGAATGGAAATATCATTAATGACGGAACTGTCTCTTATAATCTCATGGATGAATATGCCTTAGGCAATGTACAACAACAAAAAGTGGAAGATATTTATAACAATGGACCCGTTAAAAAATTAATCAAATACAGAAAAAAAGAGAACTAAAAAATTCTCTTTCTGATGACAAACAAAAAAGAGATTTTCATCTCTATTTGTTCAACATATTTAATAAATTGATTTTAAACATATCTTTTTCTGGATGAGATTTTGAAATCATTACACCTTTATAAGTAGACAACTCTGCCCGATGGCCTTCATCTAAAATTCCTTCGGGTGTAATATTGGTTAATAAAATAACTTTCTTTTCAAGATAAACGGTGTAATGAACTTTAATTTCGCCATGAACTTTAGCAAAAAGGGAATCGGTTGGTAATTTCAATTCATAGCTTTCTGTTTTTGCTTTCTTATCTTCCGCTACCTTTTCTCCTAAAAAACATCCTGAACGCATTTTAGGATAATATTCAAAAGTTAGTTTCTTATAAGCAAGCATATTATACTTACGAACCGATCTTTCTCTTTTTCTAAAATCATTCTCATCCAAATATTCAAATATATATGACTTCTCCATAAACTGACCCCCCTCTTCACCCTTTATCTTGAAGTTGCTTATATTATACACGAAAAGTCGTGATTTGTCAAACAAAACTTCTATTTTGGGAAAATCAACACTCAATTTTCACAAATTTTTCTTGTAAAATCGAATATAAGTAACATTGAACGGGCTTTTTTGTTTTCCTTTCTAAAAATTCTTTATAGCCTTTTACCTGCTTTTGATAAGCCGCATCGACAGTCTTCATTAACTTATAATCAATCACTACAACGTCCTTATCCCCTACTAATAATAAATCTATTTTACCATGAGCTCTTTTAGAACGAAAAGTATCGATAAATTCATACTCTTGATAGACTTGATAATTCTCATACTTTTTCAAAAAAGGCTGCTCTAAAAAGGCTTTTATCTTCATCTTGAGAAAAGGATTCTCTACGGTTGGTACTTGCTTGTTCTTAAAATCCACTCGTTCTAGTAACGTATGAATCTTAGTACCAAGCTCCATCCATTTGTAAGCTTCTTCGCTTTGCTTTTCTTGCTTCTTTTTAGAATAAGTCAGTTGTTCTATTTTCTCTTGGCTATAGCAGGAAGGAAGAATCGTAAGAGGTTTCTTTGTCGTTTCTTTCTTTTGATCCAAGTCTTTTACCTTTAAATAATTTTTACTAATATAAGGAATCTGTTCCACTAAGGTTTCCCTTGCCTCAAAGTAAGGTCTGACACTCTTCATGATGTCATAGAAAGAATGATACTGTAATCTCTCTTCTCTTGAAACAATCTCTTCTTTTTCTTTTTCTTCCCTGAAAGCAGGCATCACAATCACAATCTTTTCTCTTGCTCTTGTTAAAGCGACATAAAAAAGGCGAATCTTTTCACTGATGTCTTCTCTTTTTAATTCTTGTAACATGAGAGCTTTGGTAATCATATCCTCTTCCCCTTCAAAATCAGGAATGGCAATCCCATATTTTTTATCAAACAAAACATCCTGTTTAAAATCACTTTCATTAAATTTTTTCGTAAATCCTGCAAAATAACAAATGGGATATTCCAAGCCTTTGGAAGTGTGAATCGTCATTATTTTGACACTATTACTCTCTGGTCGGGACAAAGCCAGTTTAATCTCAAAGCCAGAATCCATAATATTGGTAAAATAATCAACCACTTCTTTTAAGGAATAATTTAAAGCTTCTAAGTTTTCGACTAAATGATAGAAATATTCTAATCGCGATGCCATCTGCTCTACATTCCCTATTTTATATAGTTTTTCTTCATAATGTATTTTTCTTAACACTTTTCGAAAATAAGAAGTTGGCGTTAATTCCTCATATTTTTCTATAATCTCTTTAAAGTCCTGATAAATTTTAGTTTTATGAAATTGTTTACTCATAAGTGTATCATAAATTTCTTGATCCGTCCCTTCATATAGAAAGCTACGAGCAAGCGAAGCATAAGCGGCTTGGAAAGCAGTATCATAATTTTTGGTGGCAAACCGATACCCTATTAAAAATAAATTTTTGATCAAAGCCAAATCACTTTGACTACTAGCGAAATCACTTTGCCAAAGAGTAAGCGGAATCCCTAAATATTCAAAAATCTGCTTGTATTTTACAAAGTCTGTCGAACGATCAAGCAAGATCACAAAATCTTGATATTCGATTTGCCGTAAACAATCTTGATCTTTATCGTAAACCATTTCTTCTTGAGCCATTCTTCGTTTAATATCATCTCCAATTAAGAAGGCTTCTTTTTCAACACTACTATATTCTTTGTCTTCTCCATCATAAAGAACAAGATCCATATGATAATCAAGAACGGTCTTCGCTTTTTCTTCATAAGTCATATTACCAAAGATCATGGCATGTCCTTCTTGGTATTCCGCACCACCTATGTCCTTATCCATAATATGCGAAAAAAGATCATTAATATCCTCTAATACTTCTCTACGACTCCGAAAGTTTTTGCTAAGATCAATGACACTACCAGCTTGATGTTTTTTATAGCGATCATATTTCTCTTTAAAAAGATTGGGGTTTGCATTCCGAAAACGATAAATCGATTGTTTTATATCTCCGACCATATAAACATTATCTCGGGCAATATAAGAAATAAAAGTCTCTTGAACATCATTGGTATCTTGATATTCATCAATTAAGATTTCTTGAAAAGAATGGGCCAGCTCCTCCCGAACTTCCCGATGATCTCGCACTAGTTGAATAGCCATTTTTTCAATATCCATAAACGTATAAGCTTCTTTTTCTCTTTTATATTCTCTTAACTTTTGATCTAGTTGTTGAATGATTTCTAAGAGAATTTTAATCGTATCCTTGGTACGGAGAATGCCTTTTTTCATCTCCTCTTTTGTTTCATAGGTACAAAGATTCTGCAACTCCTCTAAAGCCACTTTTACTTGTTCTTTGGCTTGTTTTCCTTCTTCCCCCATTCCTGCCGGAAAACGAGGAAGGGAAAAATCAAGATGGGATTTCATTTCTTCATAACTCTTATTATTCCATAAAGGCTCAAATAAAACAAGGATTTTACTTAAATATTTTCCTTCCAAAAGAGAAGTAAAATCCTGATAGCATTCATAAAGGGCTTCTTTTTTTGTTTGAATAAGCGCAAGATACTCCTCTACTCTTTCTTCTACAATCTTTTCATTATAATAAGTATCAAGATAATCTTTTAGATACTCCTCTTTTTCAATAATCAAATCTAACTTTTCGTTCAAAGATAAAATTTTTTCTTTTAAGGAATCATCTCCCTTAAAACAGAAATAATAAATCAAGTGTTCAAAGGAAGGAGTTGGATTTTGATAATAAGCATCAAAAATTTCCTCTAAAATTTCTTTCTTTTTCAAACGTAAGATACTTTCTTCCATTATTTTGACCTGTTTTGAAACGCCCAAAACATCACTATATTTCTTGACAATAGCAAGTGAAAAAGCATCAAAAGTAGTAATATAACTACTATCAATCTGATCCAATTGATCTTGGAGATGTTCTTTCGCTAGCTTCTTTCGAATCCGTTCTTTCATTTCCATCGCCGCTTTATTGGTGAAAGTTAAGATTAAAAGCTGTTTAATAGAAATTCCTTCTTTGATCTTACGCAAGACCCGCTCCGTTAAAACAGCTGTCTTCCCGGATCCTGCTCCGGCACTTACTAAAATGTTTTCTCCTTCCCGGTCAATCGCTTGTTGTTGTTCCTCTGTAAACTTTGGCATACTACACCTCCTTCTCTTCTTTTTCTACATAACGATTATCTTTTTCATCATGGAAACAAAAAGAGGCAAAAGAACAATATTCACAACTAACGTTTTTGCGTTCCACGATCTTAGGTTGAATCGGAAAAGCACCTTCTTCAATTGCCTTGCTAAACTCTAGTATTTTCTTTTCGACTAAGGAAACCATGACCTCTTTCTGCTCTTCCGTCATGACTTTCGCCCGACTACTAATCGTGTTTTGTTTGGTTACCGAAAGCCCTTTGATCCAATCGCTTTTAGAATAGTTTTCATCTAATATGGCAAGCGTATCCTCTTCTTCGGCACTAACCCCAAATAACCTTAAATCCTTTTTCTTCTCCTCGAGCGTTTTCGAAGAAGAAAGTAACTTCTGATAATAAAAGCCAGCAAAAACAGGTTGATCAAAGATCCCACTTTTTTCAACCAAATAAAGATAACAGGGCAACTGCATATATAATCCATCTTTCAAATAATCAAGTTGAAGATGAATTTGTCCCGTTTTATAGTCAATAATAGCATAGTAAGTTTTATCCCCTATCTTACGATATAAAATCTTATCAAGAAAGCCTTTGATGGTAACCTGATCTCGCAAAGGAATTTCAATTTTTTTCTCAAGAAACTGCGAAGTTAAACCCGTCGTTTGTTCTTGTTCTTTAATGGTTTCGACTAAGAACAACAATTCTTCTTTCAACCGTCTCATGAAAAATTGCTCTTTTAAAGTCAAATTCTCTTCTTTTAAAATATATTGATAACTCTTTTCAAAGTCAAACGATTCCTGATACATTTTCGATAGGACATAGTGAAAAATATTTCCTAATTTTTGAGCGAAAGAAGGCATATATTCTTCTAAATGCAAAACATATTTGGCATAATAACGAAAAGGACAAAGGGCATAATCGGAAAGATGAGAATAAGATAGGACAAGAGGCTCTTTTTTGGTGATAACAGAATGATATAAATGATCATAAGAACGGTAGAAAGAAACCGAATAATAATCTTGTAATTCCAACAAAAGAGGGTTTTCTTCATGATAAGTATAATATTGATCTAAAAGAGAAGCATACGTAAATTGATTATAAGAATCACTATAAAAGAAGGAATGTTTCTCCGCTTCTTTCACCAAGATATTTTCTTCTTCGATCATACTACTAGGATAAAAAGTCTCCTGCAAAGAAGTATCTTTATAAGAAATAACTTTATGCGGAATACTACCACAAGCTTGTAAAAACTCTTCTTTTTTCTTTTTATTCCAAAGGTCACTCGTTAAAAGATCGACTTCTTTTTTTTCACGATCACTCAAATAATCTTCATCTTTTTTCAAATGAGGTAATTTGTTTTGATTCCAACCTAAAATAAAAAGATAATCATCCTCTCCTAAAACAAAAGGCGTTGTCAAAGCCTCATCTACGACGGTAACCATATCATAATATTCTTGTTTTACTAAAGTAACTTTTTTCAATTCATCCTGAAGTAACAAATCATAATAAGGACTATTCTTGGCAAAATCTAATTTTTCTTCTATTACCAACAACTGATGCCGCACTTCCTCGTTTTTCATCTCTTCTAAATTACGTTCTCGAAAGTACTTCTTTCCCATCTTAGTCGTTAAAAAGTTATCTTCAAAAGGATAAAAAAAAGGAATATCATATTGCGAAAAAATCTCTTCCAAAAGATAGAAATAAGAAGAATCTACCCCTGCTAACAAAATATGCCGATAAGAGACCCCCTTCTTATTTAACTGACGAATCCGATCCGCTACTCCTACTACTTCTGCTCGCATTGTCCCATAATGATAAACTTCCTGAAAAGGATACGATGGTTCTTCTTCCCAAAAGATAGCATGTAGATCTTTTAACATTTTTTCTTCATAAGGTTCTAATAGAAGATAACCATCTACTATGACCTTTTTGGTCTTAAGAAAATCACGAAAACTAAGATCATATTCCAAATACCCTTTCTCTTCTAGTTCCTTTTTATAATATTGTATTTTTTTTAATTTTGAAGAAAAATAAGTTTGATCAAGAGAAATAGGATATAACAACTTTAAAATCTCTTTCGCCACTTCAAGGGATTCTCCTTGCTCTAAAAGAGAAAGAATCGCTTCGTCTTTGATATGAAAAAAATACTTTTCCTTCAAAGATTCCAAGCTATCAAAAGTAACAGAGTAGAATTCATCCTCCTGTTCTAACTCTTCTAAAATCTTCATCTTTCTTTTCGAAGGGGTAATAATATAATAACTTTCCTCTTTTGATAATCCTTTCATAGAAGTTCTCCTTTCTATTCTATTATACACGAGATATCTCTTTTTTTCGAAAAAAAAAGAAGTTTTAAGCTTCTTCCTTGGCCACAACTGTTTTTCCTTTGTAAGCTCCACAATTTGGGCAGACACGATGAGGTTTAATCATTTCCCCACACTTTGGACAAGCTACCATTCCTGGAACTCTTAAAGCATTATGTGCTCTTCTCATTCTTTTTCTAGTTTTAGAAACCCTATGAAATGGCACTGCAAACAATTGAATATCTAGCTTTAACATTTCTCTCACTCCTCTTCCATCTTTTCTAATAATTCTTGAAATGGATTATTTTTTTCTTTTTTTTGATAATCCTCTTCCGACACTAATTTCCATCCATCCCCTTGATATTGCTCTAAGTCTTGGACTTGAGTATAATGCATAGGGATCTCTAGTACTATATTTTCCCACAAAATGGAAAGAATATCAAGATCATTTTGATCTTTTTCTAATCTTTCAGCAACATTTTCTTCCATTTGAAAGGAAAAAGGATATGGGATCTCTTCTAAAGAAATAGAATCTTTCAAAATCATGGTTCCTGAAACATCCATATTTAAAAGAATATTTTCATCATCAAAATAAGTAAGTGTTCCTTTCGCTTTAACAGGTCTTAAAGAAACAATATCTGTATTTTGATACCATTCATAAGGTATTTCGAATTCTCCTACAATATCGATCGAATTTTCTTCGCCTCTTAATAACTTTTGAATATTCACTTTCATCACCTAATTCAAGTCCCTTATCACTTTTGGAAACACATACATTCTAGCATAAGCATCGATATTTTTCAAGAGGGACTTAAGTACTTAAGTACTATTAATCTGCTCTTTCGTAATACAAAAAAGTACCGAGTTTTCGTAAATATTGAAAAAAGCTTTTTTCATCACTGAATTTTCTTTTCAATTTGTTTTATTTTCTTTTTAACATCTAAAGCCCCAAATTTTTTATTAAAATCTACTTTTCGACTACAAGTCCTCATCTCTTCATAACACTTTCGTAAAGAATAATCCACCATCTCATCAGGAGATGTTTTTTCTTGTTCTAACATTTTTTCTAAAGCTTTCCGCTTACTATTCAAAGAAATAGGACGTTTTGCTAAGTTTTCAAACATTTCGATTTGTTCCTTCTGCTTTCTCCATAATTCTTCATAATTTGTACAGAAAATACCTCTTTTAAAAAAATTATTACTGGCTGGGCCCAATTTAAAATGATAGCCTTTTTCTAAATATTTTGCAAAATAAGAAAAACGCCAAAGATCTTCTAAAGTTTCACAATCGGTATCTCCCATAAAAGCCCCATAAAAGGGAACGATATAACAATTATATTGATCACTTATTTCAAATTGCTTTGAAGTAATCTTTAAAGAACTTGAACAAGTAAGTCTTTGATAGGATTTCGCCGAAATAATCCCAGGAAGGATTTCATCTTTTCGAAACGCATTCTCACTTTTTGAACCTGCAAAATCTTCTATGGTATTCTTTTTTTCTTTTTCTTGCGATAACAAACTTATAATATAATTCTTTTTCTCTTTGCTCACCTTTTCTTTTAATTGTTCTAAAAGCTCTTCTCTTGTTCTTTTGCGTATATTTCCTTTCTTATCTAATTTATACTCGATTCGCAACTGCTTAAAGTGATACCAACTAGGATGATGGAAAAACAGCTGATCAAAGGCCTCTTCAAAATCCATATAATCTTGAGTCACGCGCATATTTTTTCGAAAGTCCCGAAAATAATTTTGATATTCTAGTCTATTTTTTTGATAAAAAGAAGTTAGCTTTTCCTCATCTTCTGATTGAAGAGTAATATTCATGATATGTAATATGTTTCGAAATAATTTAATCCCTTCGATATTCGCTACTTTTTCTGAACTTTCAAAACCATAGTTTTCTTGGTAATAACTATAATCCAACCCTTTCTTTGATTTTAAAGCATCTAATGCGATTAAACTTTCTTTTAAAATACGGATAACATCTTGATTGATAGTACCACAAACTAAGTCAATATCATATTTAAAATGCAATAATTCATGACAAGGTATCAAAAATTCTAATAAATTTCCTTGATAAAGATGCCAAACACTTAACTCATCTATTTTTATAGTATCATAGTGATAACTGCCTTTCGCACGTCCTTTAAAATCTACAATTTCACAATGTGGTTGAAAATGAGGACCAACATCAAAAGAAGTTGTTTCTAAATAACAATTCATCAAATTTTCAACAAAACGTACTATTAATTTTTTAAATTCAGGATAATAAAGAAGAGGCTTTTGAGGTCTTCGATGTTGATAATGATAGGAAAAGATTTTGGTTAAAACTCGAAATTCTTTTGAATTCTTTTGAGTGTTTATTACAGATTCCATTCTATTTTCTCCTTTTCTCTTCTTATTATAAAAAAAAAGAAAAAAGAAAGTCAACCATCTGACTTTCCCTCGAACCAAAAAAATTACTTAATTTGCTCTTTTACTTTTTTCATGCCCTTCTTGATATCATTTTTAAAGAAACGATAACTGGTAGAAATTAAAATATAAACTGGAAGGGCAATGACAATTCCAAAAAATCCGCCAATGGTACCCCCAATCGATACAACCATAATCGTAACGAGTGGATTGATATTATTCGTTTTTCCATATACCCTTGGTGAAATAATATAGCCATCTAATTGTGGAAAAATAAGACAAATAATCAAAGTCGCAATAAACACTTTAGAACTAACAACTGAAGCGGTTAACAGTGCTAAAATGTTCGTAAATAGCCCTCCAAAATAAGGAATAATAGTAGTAAGGGAAGCTAGTACGCCAAACAATAACCAGTTGGGATGACCCGCAATTAAGAAGACAATGGAATATTCAAAAAATTGGATTACCATAAAAAGACCTAATCCTTTTAAATAATTACTGAATTCATGATCTAGTGTTTTGACATATTGATAACTCTTATTCCGATAATTTTGTAAAACGCGTTTAAAGAATGCTCTAATTTTATCCATATAAGAAAGAAAGTAAATAGTTACCACAAAAACAATCACTAGATTTCCCAAGAAAGACATCGTCTTTCCTACAAAGTCAAAGGTTCCTTCCCTTGTCAATTGAGCAAGCCCATCAATCGCATTACCTAAAAAAGAATTAACTGCATTTTCAACAAAAGTTAAATCCCAATTAAATTTTTCACCCACATCTTCTAAAACCGTTCCAATAGAAGAAGCAAAAGATACTAATTGATTATATAAAAGAGGTAATGTGATGCTTAAAATTGCAACCAAAATAACTAAAGTACCTAAAACCACGGTAGTTACAGCTAACGATTTTCGTACTCCTTTCGCTTCTAATTTACGAACAAAAGGAGAAAGAGCATAAGCAATGGCAAAAGCGATAAGAAAAGGCAAACACACCCGAACGACGGACATAAAAATTTGAAACCAAGTTCCGATATTCGTTACAATAATATAAAGCAATCCCATTAAAATTAAGAAATTTAATAGTTTATAATTAATTCGATTGCGATACATAAGATCCCTCACCTTTCTAACATAATGGTAACCGGCCCATGATTCGTAAAACAAATATCCATATTCGCTCCAAATACACCTGTTTGAACAGAAAGATAATCGGATAAGGTTTTGTTAAAAAAATCATATAACAAAGATGCTTTTGGCCCCTTCATCGCTTTTAAATAACTGGGACGATTTCCTTTTTTACAGTCAGCATAAAGAGTAAACTGAGAAATGGATAAAATTTCTCCCTTAACATCTAAAACAGAACGATTCATAACACCATCATCATCATCAAAAATTCTAAGATTTAAAATCTTATTAACCATCCCCAAAATGGTCTCTTTGGTATCCCCTTCGGTAAAACCAACAAATAACACGAGACCTTCTTCAATTTCACTCTTTACTTTTTGATTGATAATACACTTTGCATTTTTACATCTTTGAACAATTACTCTCATTGAATTAACCTTTCTACATTAACAATATATGGTTCTTTTTTTAACTCTTGCATCAATTTTTCAAGATGTTCTTTATTTTTTACATAGGCTTCCATCTGGTAAACATTATATTGATCTTTCGAAACCACTTTTACCCCATCTACATTGACATTCAGGCGACTTGTTTGCTGAATAATATCAGCTAGATGATTTTCATTGGTATTGGAATAAATAATTAAGGACACTTCGTACTTGCTAGCAGGTGTATTACTCCAAGAAACAGAAACACATCTCTCTTCCATCATAGCAAGATTATGACAATTACTTCTATGAATCGTAATACCATTCCCTCTCGTAATATAGCCAATAATATCATCTCCATAGACAGGATCACAGCAGGAAGCAAGACTTACACGAATGTTATCAATGCCTGCAACAACAATATCCGAAGAAACCTCGTTTGATTTTGGAATTGGTTTCGATTTTGGTTTTTCTTCTTCCTCTTGCTTGAAAACTGTCCGAATGACCGTAATAGGACTATACTTCCCATTCCCGATATCTAAGTATAACTCATCCATATTGTCTATTTTTAGCGTTTCAAGAATTTGTTTTTCATTTTCTTCTTTATAAAATTCTTGAATACTATATTTTTTCTTCCGTAATTCTTTTTCAAGAGCCTCTTTTCCTCGCTCCATCAAAATTTCTTTTTCGTTCTTACTGAAATAACCTCGAATTTTATTCTTCGTCTGGGTACATTTTACAATATTTAACCATTCTTTGGAAGGATGGGCATTTTTATTAGTATTAATTTTGACAATATCATTGTTTTGCAACTGATAGTCAAGGGGAACAATATTATTATTGACAATAGCTCCTACGGTTGTTTCCCCTACTCTCGTATGAACTTTATAAGCAAAATCCAAAGGAGTTGCCCCTCTTGGTAACTCAATGACATCACCTTTGGGTGTAAAGGTATAAATATTATTATTTAAAACCTCATCCTTGACACTATTAATAAATTCTTCACTACTCATTTTATCTTGCGATAATTCCATAATCGATTTAAAGAATTGTAGTTTCTGTTCGGTCGTATTTTGCATTAATTTAGAAGCATCTTTATGCTCTTTATAAGCCCAATGAGAAGCGATACCATTTTCTGCTACTTCATCCATTTGATAGGTACGAATTTGAATTTCAAACAAATAACCATCAATTCCAAAAACAGTAGTATGAAGAGATTGATACATATTTACTTTCGGCATAGCGATGTAGTCTTTAAAACGATTGGGTAACGGCCGAAATTTGGAATGAATAATTCCAAGTGCCAAATAACAGTCTTGTTCCGTATTTACTAGAATACGGATCGCTAACAAATCATAGATATCACTAAATTTCTTTCCTCGATCGAGCTTGTTATAAATACTATAAATACTCTTCGCTCTTCCTTTAATTTCATGCGAAATATGATGCTCATTTAACAAATCGGACACTTCTTTCATCATCTCATTAACCGTCCGATCCCGTTCGACTTTTGTTTTGTTTAATTTTTCAGCAATATCATAAAAAACAGTTGGTTTTAAATAACGTAATGCCAAATCTTCTAATTCACTTTTAATCTTATGAATTCCTAAGTGATGAGCAAGGGGCGCAAAAATCTCTAAAACCTCCTTGGCTTTCCGCTTTTGTTTTTCCTCTGGAATCGCCCAAAGAGTGCGCATATTATGAAGACGATCGGCTAACTTAATAATAATAACTCGAACATCTTCACTCATTCCTACAATAATTTTTTTATAATATTCAATTAAATATTCATTATCGGTAGAAAAATGAATCCGTCCTAGTTTGGTAACGCCATCTACCAATTTTGTTACCGTTTTTCCAAAGTGTTCTTCCAGTTCTTCTTTGGTACAATCACAATCTTCTAACACATCATGCAATAAGGCTGCTTCAATACTCTCACTATCCGCATAAATGGTCGTTAGAATCATCGCTACTGCTAACGGATGAAAAATATATTCTTCCCCTGTTTTGCGGTATTGTCCTTCATGCTTTTCTTTGGCAAAAAGATAAGCCTCTTTTATTTTCTTCAGCTCATCTTTTTTCATATATCCCTTCGCTTTGTCAAGCAAAGCATCAATGGTAACTTTTTCTTTCGAATGAGACAAATGAATCTCCTCCCTTCGAATCAATCATTAATTCCTTTGATAATTTTTTCTTGAACCTCCTGTCTTCTTATTTTCTTTGGCTTGTTCTTTTTTGCACTTCTCTTCTCTAATTTAACATAGATATAACCAGCTAAAAAGATCGACGAATAAGTTCCGGCAATTAAACCAATCACCATAGCTACATTAAAAGTTAAAATTCCACTACTGCCAAAGATCATAAGAGCAATAATAGGAAGCAAAGTAGTTAAAGAAGTATAAATACTACGGCTCATCGTTTGCCCTATGCTTAAGTTAACAAGGTCTTCCAACTCTCCTTCTTTTAATTTCGCACCATCTTTTTTCTTCCTATTTTCCCTGATACGATCAAAGACAACAATCGTATTATTAATCGAATAACCAATAATGGTTAAAATGGCTACTATAAACATGGAATTCACTTCTACTTGGAAAATTAAAATTCCAGCGACCATCATAAGAGCATCATGAATTAAGCATAAAACAGAACTTAATCCAAAATGGAAAGTAAAGCGGAAACTTACATATAGGATAATACCGATTAAAGAAAGAGCAATAGAAATAGCAGCATTTTTAATCAGTTCTTGGGCTACAATATTACTTACCACCCCAATATCAACATCAGCTTGATATTTATTGGTAAAATAATTCGTTACTTCGGCAATCTCATCATCCGCTAACACATCTTTTACCCGAAGAGAAACTTCTCCATCTCCCGCCTCATAAGAGACTTTCGTAAGTCCTAAACTCTCTAAGTCCGCATCAAGACTAGATTCTGAAATTGGATTCGAGGAAACTAAAGTAATATCACTCCCAGCTTGATAATCAATTCCTAAATGGAATCCCTTTACACCAAAGAAAACGGTGCCAATTAAAATGCAAACACAAGAGAAAATAGCAAAATATTTACTCATACGAAGATAATTCTTCGGTTTCTTCTCTAGCGTTTCTTTTTCAAGATCTTTCTTTTTTACATGTAAGAAAAGATTTAATTTATCATCAAAATAGCCAGTTTTTACAAAACCTTTCATCATCATTCTCGTAATACCAACCATGGTTACCATAGTAACGGCAATATTAATGATAAGCATGGTTGCAAATCCTTTGACACTACTTTCTCCAAAAATAAACATGATGATCGCTACTAAAAGAGTGGTTAAGTTTGCATCTAGAATCGTCGTAAAACTAGCTTTGCTTCCATTTTTAAAAGCCGATTCCAAACTTCTACCTTTTTGTAATTCTTCTTTAATCCTGGCATAGGTTAAAACATTCGCATCCACAGCCATTCCAATACCTAAAAGTAAAGCTGCGATACCAGGTAAAGTCAACACACCTCCTACTAACCAAAAGACAGCAAAGACGAGTAAAGTATAAAGAAGAATACAGACAGAAGAAATAAAACCTGCAAAATGATAAACAAAGATTAACAACAACGCTACCAAACTAATACCAACAATGCCAGCGATCAACGTCTTTTGTAAAGTAGCTTCTCCAAAAGAAGCTCCTACCGTTTGACTTGAAACTTCGGTTAATTTGGCAGGAAGAGACCCCGAATTAATAAGATCAACCAAATTCTGAGCCTGTTCCTCGGTAAAGTTTCCTTGAATAATTACATCACTAGCAAAAGCTTGATTAACTGTCGCTGCACTTAAACAATGCGAACTTTCCGTTCCACAAGTATATTGACTTGCCGCATAACTATCCGTTCCTTCCTCAAAATCAAGCCAAATAACAATGCGATTATCCTCATAATCTTTAACCCGATTCGTGACTTCATAAAAAGTATCCACATCGGCAATACTTAAAGCAACCGCCGGTCTTCCATTACTATCAGTAGTAAGTCTCGCTCCCCCAGATTCCAAAACTTCACTCGTCATTAATAGATTATCATTCGTATCTCGAAAAGTAAGCGATGCGACCGTAGACAAAGTCTCCCTTGCCTCTTCTTGATTGGTTACCCCTGCAAGTCTTACCCGAATTTTATCATTCCCTTCTAAAATAATTTCCGGTTCACTTACCCCAAGAGAATCAATTCTTCGACTCATACTATGATAAGTAGAAGTTAATTTTTCTTTTGTCATTTTACTTCCATCCAAAGGAGTTACTTGATATAAAATTTCAAATCCCCCTTGTAAATCTAGCCCATATTTTAAATTCTTAAAAACAGGATTCAAAACAAAGCAGATTAAAACCGATAAAGCGGTTAATAAAAGAGTCCTTATTATTACACTATTTCTTTTTGCTTTCATCACTTTCACCTCATATTACTTCTAAATTCTCTTCTTCTCTTTTCCTTTTGGCCTGAAACATCATATCCTTAACATAACAGTCAAGTTCATAACTATCAACATGCATAATATCACTCACAATATCAGACAATTGTAGATCCTGAGCTTTTCTCCACTTATTTAAAATCAAATAATTCCAAATATCTTTTTCGCGGATATAAGAGAGTCCAAGTCGGGCGAGTTCCTGACATTTTGCTCTTAAAGCGGGTAACACTCTTTGATACAACTCTTCTTGACTGTTAAATTCCAAGTCCATGTGATCACCACCAAACTAACAACATTATAGCGCATTTTCGCTTTCTTTGAAAAGCAAAACAAGCAATTTTTTAAAAGTTTCCGTTCTACTTTTTCCTCTTTCCCGATAAAATGTAATGGTGATAGCTATGAGCCAAATATCTTATGCTTTTCTTTTTTCTTGTATGGCCGGACTTTCCACTTTACTAGGAACGATCCCTATCTTTTTTTCTTTTCAAGAAAAAGAGCGTTTTCTAGCCGCTACCCTCTCTTTTGCCGCCGGAGTCATGATTACCGTTTCTCTTACGGATCTTCTTCCAGAGTCAATTGTTCTTTTAAAAAATGTTTTCTTCCCCATACCCGCCTACCTTTTCTTATTCATTTTCTTTGTGTTAGGTCTCCTTTTATCCATGTTTGTCGATCGACATATGCAAAAAAAAGAGACAAAAGGAGTTAAAAATCAAAAACTCTATCGAATCGGTCTCGTTTCGATGATCGCCATTATTCTTCATAATCTACCCGAAGGAATTGCAACCTTTCTTTCTTCTAGTCAAAATATGGCCCTAGGCCTTACGTTAACAATCGCGATTGCCCTACATAATATTCCCGAAGGAATTAGTATTTCCATTCCTGTTTATTATGCTACTAATTCAAGAAAAAAAGCCTGTCTTTACACTTTATTTTCCGGTTTATCCGAACCCTTCGGTGCTCTTGTTGCCTATCTTTTTCTCGCTCCTTTTATCAATGACCAGATCATGGGCTTTTTATTAAGTATGATCGCCGGTATCATGATTCATATTTCCATTTATGAATTATTAAAAGAAGCTTTTTCCTATCAAAAAAGAAAGACAACCATCCTATCTTTCCTTTTCGGTTTCATTGTAATGTTAGGCTCTCACTTCTTATTAAATTCCTAATATTAATGAGTTTTTTTCTTTTGAATCACTTTTATATTGCGAGCCAACCGAACCTCATCGGCTCTTTTTTCTTCTCGAAACTCCACAACATCTCCTACTTTTAAGGAATCTTCACTAAAATCTCTTGCCGAAAAATCGACTGTTTTCTCCTCTTCCAAAGCAAATATAATTCCTGTCCTACCATCAAACACCATAACTTTCCCTATTTTTTTCATTTCAAACTACCTCTTTTAAAATCGACTTGTACCCTGTTTTGATTCTCTTCTAATAAATAATCTCTTACCGCTTCCACTTGTTTTCTTTTTTCCGAATTCATTGTTGGTAAACACATCATCTCCAACGAATGATCCTTTAAAATACCAAGATAAAATTCATCCCCTTTATATAATTCCTCATACTTTTCTCTTTGAAAAGGTTCAAAATTTCGGGCTTTTTCTTCCCGTAAAGACTTTTTTTCTTCTAATAAAACATCTAAAGCCAAAAGACGATCCATCTCTTTCTCTGTCACTTCCTCTAACCTTTTAAGAGGAGAAGAAACCGTATCATAAGATCCTTCGATAACCAGGGATGGATTGGGATCAATTTCCCCTTCATGCGGGGTAATTAAAGAAGCAAGCTCTTCTAAATCAGCATGGGGCATTGAATCAACAAAAGCCAAATGCTCTATCGTTGGAAATTCTTCTTCCAAAAGGCCCGTAGGATCGTTTACAAAAAAGTATTCTAAATTATCTCCCTGTTCTTTCGCCTTCGCCATCATTTCCATTCCTAGCGGTACTAAAAAATCCTTCGTATAAAACTGAGAAGCAATGCCCAAGCGATCATGAATAAAATCCATAATGACAAAGTTTCCCCGCCGGAAAAGAAGAGCCCTTGCCACAAATTCTTGCGTTTCCTGATCCCGAATCATTAACACATCCCCCGTTTCTTGAGTTAAGCACTCATAGAAAGCCGCTTCTCCCGCATTATCCGGCCCAATACAACTCGAATCACAATTTTTGCCAATCATCAATCGTTCAACATCAAAATTTTCGGCTGTCGCATAAGAATAATACTGATAAGTTCCCGAAATAGGAGGAATGGTTACTTTTTTCTCCTTTATCATAGCTAGATAAGTATTTAAATATTTTTTTGAATCCTGACTCGTTTCTTGAAAAGAAACAATTTTATCCACACGATCCTGTCCTAATACCGCAAGTGAAATATCATCAACACTCCCATAAGCTTGAGATAAAAGAAGAACTTGATCAAAATGATTCATAACTTCTTCTTTTCTTTCAACATGGATCTTTCTTTCCTCTTTCATATGTCGCAAAATCATAGAATAATTGGCATAAATATTTTTAAGCGCTTCCGCTGACGTCTCTTTAAAATAACCGAAAATCGGTAACAATTCCCGCAAAGAAGGATCTTTTTTTCCTTGATAAAAGATATCTTCCAGATCTTGTTTGGAAGAAATTAAAAGAAGCTCTGCTAAAAAAGAAGCAATATGATAATTTGTTGCAATCTTATAATTGTGATAGTGATAAGGATAAGAAGAACGATGCATCGTTACCGCTGTCGGATGACGAAAAGAAGGAAGATGAGACAGAATTACTTTTGTGTATTGATTCACTAACATCTTGATTCCTCGTTTGGATGCCTGAGGGAAAACAGAAGATATGCCCTCTTTCGTAAGTTGATTTTGAAAGAAAAGATCATCCAAACTCATAAATAGTTTAGAATCTAATACAATCCCCTCTTTTTTTAACTTTTTCCACTGGTATAATTTTTCATGCAACCGTTCGATTTCTTCCTTTGATACCATTTGTTTGATTTCTTCTGCCGAAAGAGCCTTCAAATCATCAGAAATTTGAATTTTTTGACTCATCGAAGAAGTAAGAGGTAGAAAGCAAGTCAAACGTTCCACCCACTCTTTTTTCTTTTTTTTCGTAAAATATTGTTGTTGAAATTGTAAGATTTTACGATAAAAAGGAGTCGTAAGCTCTCGGGGAAGCCGTCTTTCTTTTTCATATACTTGAGCCAATTCCTCAACTTTCTTCCTATAATAAGGAGTAAGATTTTCTTTTTTCGTTTCAAAGACAATCTCATCAGCTAAAAGAGAAAGAAACTCTTGATCTTTCGCATAGGAATACCGTTTTAAATAAAATAAAACCTTCTCATTAATATCCGCATAATCGGAAAAAGCCCGAAATCGTCGCATTTTACGATAAGATGCTAACGCCAAGCCATCCAAAAGCTGATTCATCCGTTGATAATAAAATTGTTGAGTATTTTGGTCCTCTTCTTCTATTTCAAAAAACAATAATTTTACCACCTCGTAAGCGAATGCTGCTCCTCCTTCATAACCATATTCTGGGGTAAGGAACGGAAGAGAAAGAAATTTTTTTGCATCTTTTTCAATAAGGCAAGCCGTAAGAATACCCCGTTTCCTTTCAAACGAAAGATTATAATCGAACACTTCATAGGAAGAATCAAATTCGATTAATGTTTGCATAAAAATACGATTTTTACAAAAAGAAGGATGTGCTAGTAAGTCCGAAGCATTCGGTCGAAAACCGTTTTGTAAAGCCAAACGAATCTTTTCCTCCGTCAAATCTTCTACCTCAAAAGAAAAACTATCTTTCTTTAAGTCCAATGTGTCAAACACAAGGCCTCACCTACTTTCTTCTTTCTTCTATTATAAGCTATTTTCTCTTTCCTTCAAAGAGATTTCTTTCTGCCCCCTTGAGGTTTTTCTTCTTTTATAGTAAAATGAGATCACGGTGATGATATGAAAAAAGTTTTAATCGGCCTCATTCACCTCTATCAAAAAATACCGGGACCTTTTCATGGAGGATGTCATTTTTATCCTACCTGCTCCAATTATGCCATTGAGGCCATTGAAGAATACGGCTGTATGAAAGGAGCTTTTTTAAGTATAAAAAGAATACTAAGATGTCATCCAGGAGCAAAATTTGGTTATGACCCGGTAAAAAGAAAGGATAAGAAGAATGTTACAAAAAATGAAGAAATGGTTTAAATTTATTTTGTTAGGGGGACTTATTACTCTATGCTGTGGTTGTAAAAGCGATACAATGGAAGATATTGAAATTATTACCACCAATTATCCCAATGAGTATATTATTGAAAAACTGTATGGCGATCACGCAACGATTTCATCCATTTATCCCGATGGTGTCGATCCTGATACTTATGAATTAACAGACAAGCAACTCCAAGACTTTGCCAAAAAAGACTTATTTATTTACACAGGATTAATTGATCGAGAAAGAGATTTAGCAATTAAACTTTTAGATTATAATAGTGATTTAAAAATTATTGACAGCTCTTATGTTTTAGAGAATGATTATGATACCGATCAACTTTGGAACGATCCTTCTTTTATGTTAATGATGTGTCAAAATGTTCGCATTAGTTTACAAGAATATCTTGAAAACACTCTATTAAAAGATGAAGTGGAAAAAAATTATGAGGACTTGAAAGTGGAAATTTCCGAACTGGATGCCGATATTCGCTTAACCGTCGAAAATGCTCCTTATAAAACCATTGTCGCTGCCGATAATGCTTATCGCTTCCTTGAAAAATATGGTGTAACCGTCTATCTTTTAAATGATGACACTTCTCAAAAGGATCTAGCCGATATCAATACTCTTATCGCAAACGGAAGTATTACAAAAATCTTTACTTATGAAAAGAATGACGTCAGTGCCAATGTCCAAAATATAATTAATCAATATCCAAATCAAGTCTCTTATGCTTACTTTGAACCGATCAACATCTTAACCGATGAACAACGAGAAGCAAAATTTGATTATATTACTTTAATGGATCATAATCTAGATACCTTAAACCAAGAACTTTATCACGGTGTAGAAACAACCACTTAAAAAGAAAGAATAGAATCCCTACTCTTTCTTTTTTTAGGCCCTTATTTTTTCTCTTCAATTTCTTTTTTAATTCTAGACATAAAGTCTTCCATGGTTACTGTTGTTGTCTCTTTTTCTCCATGAAGTCGAAAACTAATGGTAGAGGCTTCTTGTTCTTTCGCTCCAAGGATGACAATATAGTTAATCTTTTTCGTTTGGGCTTCCCGAACCCGATAACCAAGCTTTTCGTTACGATCATCTAAAATCGCCGCAATCCCCTCTTCTTGTAACTGATCATAAACTTTTTTCGCATAATCGCCTTGATGTTCCTTAGAAACCGGAATAACCGCTACTTTTATTGGCGATAACCACAAAGGAAGATTTCCTTTCGTCTCTTCTAAAAGGAAAGCGATAAAGCGATCTAAAGAACCAAGAATAGCACGATGAATGACAACCGGTCTTGCTTTGGAACCATCACTAGCAATATAAGTAAGCTCAAACCGCTCTGGCAATTGATAATCGAGTTGAACCGTTGATAAGGTTACGTCATGTCCCATCGCACTTTTCACTTGGACATCTAACTTTGGTCCATAGAAAGCCGCCTCTCCTTCCGCTTCATAGAAGTCAGCGCCAATTTCTTCTAAAACTTCTCTTAACTCTTTTTCACTCTTCTCCCATAAGGCATCGTTACCAAAATATTTCTCTTTGTTATTCTTATCCCTTAAAGATAAACGAAATTGATAATTTTCAAAGCCAAAATCACGATAAACCTCTAAAATCAAATCAATAACACCTTTAAACTCTTCTTTGATCTGATCTTCCCGACAGAAAATATGAGAATCATTTTGCGTAAAAGCTCGAGTACGTTCAATGCCACATAAAGCTCCACTCGCTTCATAACGGAAATCGTCGGCAATCTCTGCTATTCGAAGTGGTAGATCCCGATAAGAATGCAACTCATTTTGATACATCATCATATGATGGGGACAATTCATTGGTCGTAACACATAAGACTCATTATCAAGCTTCATCTCCGGAAACATATCTTCTTTATAATGATCCCAATGCCCACTTGTTTTATAAAGATCAACACTACCAAGAGACGGCGTCATAACATGACGATATCCATGCTTTAGCTCTTTATCTGTAATATAATCCACTAAGGTACGACGAAGCGTAAAACCATTCGGTAACCACATCGGAAGACCCTTTCCAACCAAATCAGAAAACATGAAAATACCAAGCTCTTTGCCAAGTTTGCGATGATCACGCTCTTTTGCCTCCTCTAACATTTTTAAGTGCTCATCCAAATCCTCTTGACTCTTATAACAAACTCCATAGATTCTCTGCAATACTTTATTCTTCGAATCTCCCTTATAATAAGCCCCACTACACTTTAATAATTTAAAATACTTTAATTCTTTTACACTATCAACATGAGGGCCTCGACAAAGATCCGTAAAATCCCCTTGTGTATAACAAGTAATCACTTCATCCTGAGGCATATTCTCAATTAGATCGATTTTATAAGGATCATCTTGAAACATTTTTAAAGCTTCTTCTCTTGTAATCTCATGTCGAACAATTTTCTTTCCATCTTTAGCAATTTTCTTCATTTCCTTTTCAATCTTTGGCAAATCTTCTTCCGTAATTACTTTATCACCAAGATCTATATCATAGTAAAAACCATCTTCAATAACCGGACCCACCCAAAATTTGGCCTCAGGATATAAATGTTTTACCGCTTGCGCTAGTAAATGAGCACAACTATGATTTAAAGGCATTAATTCTTTATCTTCTTTTATATTTTTCATTTTTATTTCCTCCTATATTGATATGTTTTAAATTGCTGTTCTCTTCGGTTTGGCTTATCCAAAGAAAAGGTATCTTCCCTTAAGAAACTCTCTGCACTTTTTAAAATATGACCAAAAGTTTCACAATACTCCATTTGATTCTCCACCACCGCTTCTAAAATTAAAGCGGCATAATCCCAATCATTTTGTTTGATCGCTTTCTTATACTCACTTAATAAAGAAGAAATACGCCGTTCCAAAAGAGGCGTTTCCTCTTGATCTTTTAAATGAGGAGCGACTTGCACCGCCCTTGGAACATAATAAGGAACAACCGCCCGACCTTTGGTTTCATCTTGAACATAAACAATACGCTGTCCTGCATAATCTTGCCGTTTGGCCTCTTTAAAAGAAGCCTTTCTAGGAAGAGGATCCCCATGCTCCAAAAGAAAGCCATACATACCTCGATGGGTTAAGACGTGTTTTCTCTTTTTTAGTTTATGTTCCATTTTCTGAATTCTTTTTTCTATAATCAGATCATCTGCCGTAAAAGGAATACCAGAATTCTTCTTTTCTTCTAACTTACTCTTCCACTTCTCCATCTTCCGAATCTGATCTTCTACTTTTTTACTATATCCCCGCTCTTGATAAGGGGTCTGTAGCCAATTAGCCATAAATTCTTTAATATTGACAAGCTCTTTTTTACTTTTTTTCATTTCTTTCTCCTTATAAAAAACTCCTACTAGCAATATCACTAGTAGGAGTGCATAAACACGGTACCATCCTCTTTTTCACTTTTTTTCTTTTAACGGAATGACCCGGGGTTACTTTATCTAACCCTACTCGTAAAGGGAGTAACAAAAAGGATCTTCTTCATTCTCACCCACCATGAAGTCTCTTTCACTAAGATCGTCTTTTTATCTTATCCTCTACTCAAATGTATTTCTTCCTACAACTTCATTGTACTACAAAATATAACTTTGTCAAACAAATTTCTTTATTTTTCAAAATCTCTTGCCTCTGACAACAAATGATCTAACGTGTCTAATTGATAACCTCTTTGTTTTAAATAATTGATTACAACCCCTAATTCTTTTCTATTTTCTTTGGTATTCTCAACTTCAATAATATAACCTGCCCCTACTTTTCCTTTCACAGTCTGATAAAAATTCTTTTCTACTCTTAACGTTGGAATAATTGTATGCATCTTCTCTTTTTCACAAAGTTCTAATATTTCTTTTTGATCATATTCGGCATAACAGTATTTTCCCTTTTGATTGGTAAGCAGCTGCAATTGGTCTAAAACTCCTGTAAATAACAAGGGATCATAACCCCCATCATAACTTAAAATTTCCACCTCATGAAAATCATCGACCAATTGATATACTTCATCTTTCTTTTGCTCCAACCAAACACCATCGACAAAAAAAGTTCCTCTTACATTATTCTGATCTAAAACAGTTTTTATTTCATCCACTTCCATCCCCTCTTTAATTACAAAAATAAAAGCAATCGTATTGGTAAGACCATTCCCACTTGAAATATATTTATCATAGTAATCTTCGATAGAAATCGTAGGTTCTACCTCTTCAAAGACATATAAATTTTCATTATAACTTCCATAACGCTTCATCTTAGAAAAAGAAGCTTCTACATCCACCATATAACCATTATAACCAGGCAAAAGAAATTGATCGTTTAAAACAGCATCAACCGAAGTTTCTTCCTTCTTCTCTTTTTCTTTTAAAATCTGTTTCATAATGGGATCTTTTTGCTCCACAATGTGAATTGCTTTCTCGGTATAATAGAAACTAAACAGCACGAAAAGACAAGCGATCGAAGCTTCTAAGATCTTCTTCTTCATGCTTTTTCACCTCTAGTTTAATCTATGACAAAGCTTTTTCCTCCATAACAAAAAAGAGAATTTTTTCTCTTTAAACTTCTTGGATCACAGTAATAATCATGGGCTTTGATTCCATGGTTTTATAGAAGTATTTGCCTAAGGCCTCTCGTACTTCATTCTTGATCTTAGCATAATCTACCCGTTTGCTACCAACTTCAATATTATGCTCAAGAACTTCTTTGGTCATATTTTTAATTTCTTCAATCACATCAAGATTTTCTTTGACATAAATAAAACCACGGGTTAAAACTTCAGGACCGGATAAGATTTCTTTGGTATCACGATCCAACGTACAACTGATAATCACAATTCCATTTTCTCCTAACATTTCCCGATCTTTTAAAACAAGATCCCCAATATCGCCAGAACTTTTGCCATCAATTAAGATTTCATCCGTTTCAATATGCTCTTTCGTATCAACCAAATTACCATTTTCAAAGGTTACTACATCACCATTTTGTTTTAATAAAATGTTTTCTTTGGGAATACCAAGACTTTCCGCTATTTCCGCATTCGCAAATTGATGCCGATACTCTCCCTTCACCGGAAAATAATATTTTGGTTGTAAAATGTTAATCAAAAGCTTTAAATCCTCACTCGAAGCATGATGAAGAAGATGTTTTTTGCTGGACAAACTTACGGCATTAACACCTTGCATAGCAATTTCATCCATAACGTAAGAAAGACGCTTTTCGATCCCTTCATAGGCTGGCTCTGTGATAAAGATCGTATCCGTTTTTTTCAACTTAATATATTTATCAAAGCCTCTTAAAATCCTCTCTAAGTTCGCAAAAGGTTTTTCTTTTTCATCCGAAATCAATACAACCGCATTTTTATCTTCTAGATTACTTAAATCACCAATCACTCTTTTATCCAATTTTAAATAATGATGATTTAAAGCATAATGAATTAAATTTTGTAGACTCTTGCCCATAATAACAATTTTACGATGCGTCTTCGATACTTCATTAAAGATTTCTTGAATACGATAAATATGAGCCGGAAAGACGGTTGCAATAATACGGTTTTCATTCTTAGCAAGAACAGTTCGAATAAAATCCTCTACCCGATTATTCGGCGCGGTATATCCAGGACGTTCCGCATATAATGACTCAGCCATCAAACAAAGAACCCCTTGTTTTCCTACATAAGCAAGACGCCCAATATCGGTCTTATAAATTCCCGTCATCGCATGATCAAAAGTAAAATCTCCCGTATAGACAATCGCTCCAGCTTTTGTATTTAAAACGTAACAAATAGCATCCGGAATCGAATGCGTCATGCCAATAGTAAAGATAGTTTCGGTTTTAAAATCCAACTTACAATGGGGTTTGATTTCATGAAAATGAATACATTTCATTTCTTCTTCCGTCATATCCATTCGCAAAATCTCTAAGGTTAATTTCGTCCCATAAACAGAAACCCCTTTTAAACGCTTTGCCATATCAGGAATCGCTCCCATATTACTTTCATGTCCATGCGTTAAAAAGATTCCTTGAATTCTCTTTTTGTTTTTCACTAAATAATCAAAATTAGGAATAATATAATCAATTCCCAAATTACGTTCATTATCATATTTTAGTCCGGCATCAAAAACATAAATCTTTTTATCCACTTCGACAACATACATATTTTTGCCGTTTTCATTTAAGCCACCGAGACTAAATATTTTTATTTTACTCATATAAACTCCTTTCTTTCCTAACATAGCAAACGAACAGTATTATACCTCATTTCTTCTTTTTTGGCAAATATTGCTTAATCTTCTGCTTCTCTTCTTCCAATTCATTGTGTAATTGTCTTTCTTTTTCTTTGGCTGCTTCAAAAGCAAAAGGAATCAGATTAGAAAGAGGATGCAACTTTAACAATTGATAATCTTGAACATGTCGAAAATATTTTTCTTGAGCAATAGAATAATTCATCATTTGCAAAGAAGCCCTTAAATAAGGTTCTTCGACAAATTCCTTTTCTTGCTCAAAAGACTCCTCCAACCGCAAAGAAAGCTCTCCTAACACTTGAGCACCCACTTCCAAAGATTCCGCCAATTGTGTCACTTGATAAAAAACATAGGGATCCTGTACATAATCCGGATAATTGAAAAGCAAAAATTGCACAAAAAGGTTTCTTTCCTGATAATTCGCTTCTGCTTCTGCTACTAACGTTTTTAATACAAAACGATATAATTTTAATGATTTTTCCGTCATATTTTCCCCCTTATTTTAAGCTAACTTTTCCAAAGCATTCTTAGCCGCTTCCTGCTCTGCTTCTTTCTTACTACTGCCAACACCTCTCCCATAAACGATTCCATCAATTTTTACTTCCATCGTAAATGTTTTTTGATGAGATGGCCCTTCTTCTTTCACTAGATCATAATAAAGACTTCTCTTATCCGTTTGAACCGCCTCTTGTAAAGCCGATTTGTAATCTTGAAAAAATGTTACTTTCGGATCCTTAATATAAGGAACAATAATATTTAAAACAACCCTTCGAACCGTCGCATAACCAAGATCCACATAAATCGCTCCTACTAAAGCCTCAAAAATATCCGCCACAATCGCTTTCTTATATTTTCCCCCAGCATGTTCTTCCCCATGTCCTACTTTAAGATATCGTTGAAGTCCAAGCGAAGTAGAATATTCATAAAGAGCATTTTCACAAACATAACTAGCTCTTACCTTTGTCATCTCCCCTTCATTTTCTTGCTCATTATTATAAAGATAATCCGCCACCACCAAATCGACGACCGCATCTCCTAAAAACTCTAAACGCTCATAATCTTTCTTAGCGCGATGTTCATTCGCATAAGAAGAATGAGAAAAAGCAATATTATAAAGAGTTAAATTTTTGGGTGTAATTTTTAATTTCTGAAATAATTCTTCCATATCTTTCTCCTCCTCTTCATTATACTATCTTCTGTTCTCTTTGAAAAGAAAAAGATCCCTTCCGGTTGATAGGAAAAAACCACTCCCTTTTTCAATCTTGATCTCTTTTTCTTGCTTTTTTCTTAAAATTCTAAACTATTTTCATTCAATAAAAAGTCATAAATTCCTATAATAAGAATTCCTTCCTCATTTTTATATTTCGGAATATCGCTATTGATAATAATAATTTTTTTAAAAAAGTCATTTACATTTAATAAGGGCCTTAATTCTTGGTCTTTTTTCTCTTCATTATCTATGTTTAAAGCCGATTGAATATAATATCGATTATCGATCATACCCTTTGTTGACAACAAAATCGATTTCCACTCTTTTTCGAGAATCTTTTTCTCTTACTTCTACCACTCCAACATCAACATTATAACCTCGTCTTTTTAGCTCATTAAATATCACATTTTCCATAATATGACTTTCTTCTATTTGGCGAAAGCCAAGAAAGGAATTGCGTATTCCAAGATCGGTAAAATAATATTTATATGGAGTTTCAATGTATTGCTTTTCTTTAATATCATATCTTACTGCTTTTTCAATCAAAAAAGCTTCTTCTAAATATTGTAAGTAAGAATATATTGTTTTATCGGTAACGGTACTTTCTTTGTTCCTGCTTTTAAACGTATTATATAATTTTAAAGGATTGGTTAAAGAGCCAAGGCCAGAAGCCAATATTTCTACAAGTTCATATAATTCCTTATCATTGTTTACTTTATTTCTTTCAATCACATCGTTTAAATATACATTTTTCTGTTGACTATTTAAATAACTTACCTTATCTTCTGATGTTTTCTGTAAAAGAACAAGAGTAATCCTCCATAAGAGATATATTCTTTCCAAGCCTCATACTTACTACCATCATAAACTGACAGAAACTCAGAAAAAGAAAGCGGATAAACTCTGATTTCATCACCCCTACCTCTAAACTCCGTTACAATATCACTTGATAAAAATTTAGAATTACCACCAGTGACATAAATATCAACATTATCTAAGCGAAGGAGACCATTTAAAAGAGGAACAAATTTATCTACTAATTGAATTTCATCCAAAAGAACATAATACATATCCTTATCTTTGCGTTGGTCTCTAATATAATCATTTAATTTATGAGGATCTAATAACTCCTCATTTGAAATATCATCTAAAGCGACAAAAACAATATGATCTTGTTTTACCCCATTCTGTAATAAATAATTCGTAAAAATAGTATTTAATAAATAAGATTTTCCACATCTTCTGATTCAAGTAATAATTTTAATTAAACGATTATTCTTTTTACTTATTAACTTATTTAAATAGTAGTCTCTTTTTATTTCCATCCTATATCCTTCATTACGAATTTATGCCATAAACAGCATTTTTTCGTAATAAATATACCATTTCTTTCCCCAAAAGTCAATGAAACCTCTTTGTTATTCTTTTCGCATTAATAAAGCAACACATTCCATATGATAAGTATTTGGAAACTCATCAATGGCTACCATATTTTCAAGCTGGTAACTCTCTCGAAACTCTTCTAGATCTCTTGCTAAAGTCAAAGGATCACACGAAACATAGAGAATATATTTGGGAGAACACTCTTTCATCTGCTGACGAACTTTCTTTGAAAGACCTGCTCTTGGGGGATCGACAAGAATAAGATCGGGTGTCTTTTTATTTTGACTCAAAAACACTCCAGTATCTTGAGCAAAAAAAGAAACATTTTCGATGTTATTTCTCTTCTTTGAAACATTCGCATTTCGAATTGCCTCTTTCGATAATTCCACCCCATAAACTTCTTTTTCATAAGGAGCAATTAAAAGTGATAATGTTCCGGTTCCACAATATAAATCAAAAGCAATCCCTCGTTTCGTATCTTTCACAAAGTCAATTACCGTCTGATAAATTTTCTTTAACCCAAGATCATTCACTTGAAAGAAAGAATCTTTTGAAACCACAAAAAGAGTATCAAAAATCTTAACCTCTAATTGTGTCTTTTTCGTAAGGGCCTCCTCATTATAAAAAAGAATATCACAAAGCGGAAGAAAGAAAGAACTAATTTTCTTCTTTGATAGGGTTCCCTTAAGAGAAAGCAACACTTGATCTTCTAACACTCGAATCATCGCTTCCGTTAAGCCTTGTTCTTTCTGTAAAAAGAAACGGATAGACGCAATAACCTCAAGCATTTTTTTCTTTAACAAAAGACAAGTAGAAAAAGGAACAATTTTATTTGTTTCCTCTTGGTAGAAGCCAATCTCTTTTCCCTTAATATGAAGAGTCACTTTATTTCGATAGAAAAAAGGCTCCGTTTTTAAAATCGGAATTTCTTTTTCATAAGAATATTTCGTATAATGTTCCAAGATATTCTTTACTTTTTCTTGCTTAAAAGCTAATTGTTCTGGATAAGAAAGATGTAAAATCTGACAACCTCCACACTCCTGATAAGAAGGACAAAGCGTTTTTTCTTCGGAAATAGTTCGGCCGATCGCATAATGCTTCTTTTCTTTCACCATAATATAAGAAACAGTATCACCTTTTTTTACATGAGGTACAAAAACAACTTTTCCTTCTTGTTTGATAATTCCGCGTCCAAAATGATCATAACCAATCACTTCTCCCATCCGTTTCGTTTTTTCTTTCCTTTCCATACTATCTTCCTCTTTCTTTTGTATTTATTATAATGTTTTTCGTCTCTTTCGTCCATACTAAGAATAAGGTGATACAAGTGGAAACAATAAAAAAAATCAAAGAAGCTTTTGGAAAAGCCTCGGATCTCATTATCCGCGATTTTCAAATTGGGGAATGTACGATTTATCTTGTTCAAAATGAGGTATTATGCAACTCCAGTTTTATTAATGAATATATTTTAGATCGCTTAACCAATCTTTCCTTAACCAAAGAAAATGAAGAATTCTTGTTGTATAACTTTCTTCCCGATAATTCTGTTATCAAAGTAAAAGATCTGGATCAAATGATAGATTTTGTCTGTAAAGGTTTTGCTCTTTTAATCTACGAAGAAGAAAAAGGAATTGCCATTGAAGCGAAAGCCTCTCTTGATCGAGGAATTGGAGAAGCAAACAGTGAAAGTACGATCCGAGGGAGCAAAGATGCTTTCAATGAAAACTTTAATACCAACTTAGGCCTAATCAGAAGAAGACTTCGTTGTGAACATTGCTTTATGGAAACTTTATTTCTAGGAAAGGAATCAAGAGTAAAAACCGGAATTCTTTATATGAATGATATTGCTTTAAAAGAAAATGTGGAAACCGTTAAGAAAAAGTTAGAAAGAATCAATGTAGATGGGGTTTTCGATAGTGGTTCTTTAAAAAGGTATTTGGAAGAAAAACATAATTTCTTGTTTCCTACCGTACTAGCGACAGAACGTCCCGATCGAGCAGCCCAAGCTTTGTTAGAAGGAAAAATTGTAATTATTACGGACAACTCTCCTTTTGCCTTAATTACTCCTACTTTCTTTGTTGATTACCTGCATAGCCCAGACGATTATTATCAACGTTCTTTTCATATCTCCTTCCTTCGCATCATCCGCCTTCTGGCTTTTCTTATTGCCATCTTTACCCCCGCTCTTTATATAGCACTTACTACCCATAATCAAGATATGCTTCCCTTTGATCTCTTACTCAATTTTGCCGCCCAACGAGAAAGTGTTCCTTTTTCCGCTTTAACCGAAGCCTTATTTATGAGTATTTCTTTTGAAATTTTAAGAGAAAGTGATATTCGAAAACCTGCTTCCATGGGAAGTGCTGTCTCTATTTTAGGAGGCTTAATTCTAGGAGATGCCGCCGTATCGGCAGGAATCATCTCCCCCATCATGATTATAGTTATTTCAATCTCTGCTATTTCAGGCCTTGCTTTTACTTCCCAAGAAATGATTTCTTCCTTACGTTGGCTTCGTTTTATCATGATGTTTCTAGCAATGTTTTTTGGTATCTTTGGCATTTTTTGGGGAGCTATTTTTCTTCTAGCAAGTCTTACAACCACCACCACTTTAAACCTACCTTATTTTGCCCCCATTTCTCCCCTTGTCAAAGAAGAATTAGGCGATTCCCTCATTAAATCCAAAAACAAAAAGATTCGGAAAAGAAATCCCTTATTAACCAAAAATAAAGTTCGAGAAAGAGAGCGTGAAAAAAAATGAAAAAAATAATATTTCTTTTCATCAGCCTATTCTTTTTAGGAGGCTGTGGCCAGTACAATGAAATTAATAAACTTGCCTTTATCGATGGGATAGGAATAGAAAAGCAAGACGATACTTATCATTTATATCTAGCTGTAGTGAAAGAAGAAAAACAAGAAACAGAAACCACCAAGAAACACACAATCTATCATGTAACCGGACAAAGTTTAGAAGAAGCCTTTCAAAAAGGCGAAATGCTTCACAACAAAAGAGCCTATTATCATCATCTTACCCTCATGCTCCTTCACTCTTCTCTTTTAGAGAACAACCAATATCAAAAATTATTTCCTTTTTTAAAAGACAAACTACAACAAGGAGATTATTTACTCTTAGAAACTCCTTCTCCTCTTTCTTCAATTCTAAAACAATATCAAGATCCAACCGATCTAAAAGAATTCATTCGAAGAGAACAAAAAGAAAGCGGAACCACAACCCTTCTTACCTTTGATGACATCAATGCCCATGATTATGATCCCGAATACAGCGCTTCTATTCCAAGCGTTATCTTAGAAGATAACACCTTAAAAACCAATGGCATGTTTTTATTAGGAAAAGATCTTACATACAATCATTCCTTTAGTAAAATAAGCTATCTACTCAGCAATCAAATAACAGAATACTATCAAACAATCTCTTTAGATCAACAATCTTATTTTATTCATCTTTTGCATCTCAACTGTCATATTTCTTGGAAAGAAAACACTTTTTCTATTACTATAACAGGATCACTTGAAAGTGATGAATTACCAAAAGAAAAAGAAAAAGAAGCCAAAAAGAAAATAGAAGAGATTTTAGAAGAAGAAATAAAAACTTTTGTTCAAAAGGAGCAAACAGAAAATGTCAGCACCACTCCTCTTAAAAATATTTTATATTTAAAATTAGGAAAAAAACAAAACTTAGACGAAATCTATCAAACGAGTAAACTTGATCTTAAGCTATCATTATCTTTTCAAGGAGGTCAATCATGAAAGAAACAAAAATCAGAAAGATCGGCCTATTACCACTTTTTTGTTACACTTTTTTCCTTAGTCACTTCTTCTTTCTTTTTTACGGAAGAAAGATTATCTTAACCAGTCAAGATAATACCATTTTATCTTGTCTACTAGGAATTATATTAAATCTTATTCTTTTCCAAATACTTTTAAAGCTAAGAACCCAAAAAATAACCATTCCCTCAAAGATCAAAAAACCACTTGCCTTTCTTCTTCTCTTTTTGTTAAGCTACTTTATTTTTCTAATCTTAAATAAAACCATAGACTTTGTTCAAATGCATTATCTACCCCAAGGAAGTTATTTTTCTCTTTTTCTTCTATTATTTCTACTTATCCTTATTATCTCTAATCGTAATATTTCTAGCGTTACTTCCCTCGCCTTTCTTCTTTTTCTTTTCTTTGTTCCTCTTTTTCTCATTCATTTCATCGGTAACTTCCAATTTATTACTCTAAGCTATTTAAAACCACTCTTCACGACAAATCTTCCTACCATTTTAAAAGGAACCCTTCTCTTTTTCCTCTATACCATGACACCACTTCTACTCCTATTATTTATACCCTTTGATTCCATTGATCAAAAAGAAAAACAAAATAAAACCCTTACTTTTGCCCTAATCTTAAGCAATCTCTGTACCCTTCTTGGCTTCCTCATGATCTTATTTGGAACCTCTTTGAAATATGGAAGCAGCTACGAATACCCTTTTATGCTGATTGTAAGAAAAATATCAGGCTTTCTTATTTTCAATCGCCTTACTTATTTATTTTCCCCTTACCTTCTTTTTGACAGTATTATTTTATTAGGAGGATTACTTACTACTTGGAAAGAACAATTATCCATTTTGAAAAAGAAAAAATAGCACAATAAAATGACTTAGAAATCTCTAGCCATTTTATTCTTAAACTTATATCTTAAATTAAGGCAAAACACTACACGCCACGATCATTTCATCCCCCTTGCAAAGTTAGCTAAGCGTTCTCCCATACTGGCATATAAATAACTTCCGTCTGGAAATATATCCGTTGAAAAATTGTAAAAACTTCCTTCTTGATAACCACTACTATCACTACAGAATCTACCACTTGTTACCATTCTATCATAATTGCTCTTTCCTAAGGTATTTTGATACCATGTATCGACTTCTCTTTTAATAAATGAATCTGTTTCCTTTATATCTCTATCATAAGTATATCCTGTATATTTTGGATCATTCCGCGATAAGTTGTAAGGAGGATAACCCACCGCATAAGAATGAGCCAAATCACTACTATCAGGAGTAGCACTTATTCCATTATAAATTAATCTTAAACTACCATCTCCATTCACTCTTACAATCTTCCAGTACATCTTATCCCCAGTTGACGCTAACTTTACGGGAGTACAAGTGTTATTCTTTGCCTCTTCACAACTTTCCTGGCTTTGATAATAACTTTCATTATTTCCGTGATAAATATAATAATCTTCCTCATATGTTCCGAATTGTAAGTTATTATTCTTTATATTTCCACGATAATAATAAGTAGTTCCATCTTCATCAATATTAGAATACAATCCTTCTGTTATATAGTTTGGATCATTTAACTCTTGAAAGGTATTTATATCATACGGCAGACTTTGTCCGCACCCTAACCAACTTAAAATAACAAAAAAAGCAAACCTCACTTGAAATAGTTTGCCAAAACAGTATAATAACTGTTACGTGCTCTTAAGCACACTCAATATATAAGCGATATGTGTCGCAATGTAGTCTATGCTACTAAATGTCGGAATCTCGGGATTTCTCCTTTGTTCCATGTTTACAAAGACATAACTACCAAGGAGGTTTGCAATGAATATAATACAAAAAATAAAGAAAAAATCAATGGGGTTTTGGAAACTTTTGACAGAATGATTATTAATGGCTATATTTTACAACTATGTAATTACCGTCAATTTCTATATTATTTAATTCAAAATAATGTGAAGTTAAAAGATTTTGATAAGTTTGCTTTATCTCAAACGAAATTGTTATGTGATCATATTGATGATTACATTAAAAATAATAACTGTACAACTATTTATCTTAATTCTGGTAAAATTGATAAAAACGAGATTGTGATGAATGAATTAGATAAAAAAGAAAACAAAATAGGTTTAATTGCCGCTTTATCTGCCGTTGAAATATGTAATACTATGACTGTTAAACCAAACCGTGAAACACAAAAGTTAGAAGTCACTTCGAGACCAACTAAATGTAAACACTACTATTTTTATTACAACGATGAAAAGTTTGGTTTAATGTATTTGAAAATTCAAACTTGGTTTCCTTATAATGTTCAAATTTATATTAACGGTCGAGAATATTTGTCTAAAATTTTGGATAAAAATAATGTTAAATATGAAATGTATAACAATTCGTTCTCTTAATAGAAGATTTTGATAAAGCACAAAAATTAGCCAATAATATTTTAAATCAAAAAATTTCCAATTCGTTTGACCATTTAATTAATCAACTAAACCCTCTTTTACCCAACATTAATAAAATTTTTTCTGCCTCATACTACTGGTGTATTGATCAATGTGAGTTTGCGACCGACATTAATTTTAAATCTAGACAAGATTTAGAAAATATTTATAAGACACTGGTTGAAACTACATATTTTTCATTTAGTAGTGAAGATATTTATTCATTCTTTGGTAGAAATATTTCTAGAATTCATAAGTTTACTAAAGGCGAAATTGTTTCTGATTTAAGACACAGGTATCAAGGTTACCGAATAAAATTTAAAA
>ERZ1090866.52-NODE-52-length-63792-cov-7.978458_pt1 | contig 63792 bp, 76 predicted proteins | sample MGYA00478477_ERZ1090866 | MGnify/ENA primary metagenome ERZ1090866 (study PRJEB33644, sample SAMEA5815737) | chicken gut metagenome | biome: Chicken; feature: Gastrointestinal Tract; material: Caecum | place: Ireland | collected 2019-01-01 | study: A study of the... | reverse complement strand
CAGAATAACAAAAGTAACTATATATATGCTCATAATCCACCAAACTTCAAACACGAGGTGACCGGAACATGGTAAAAGACTTTTTGGAGTATTTTAACAAGCCCTATGAAATAAAATCTAAAATGAAGACGCCGGATGGCAATAAGGCCAGCTTCTTCAAGGCATATCTCGACGGATGCACCTTCATCGTGTACGCCACCATCGTGGATAGAAGTGTTGACGATGACGGTGACCCGATTTTTTACGACATTGTAGGTATTGGCAATGAAGAAAACAAGCGTTCCGTATTCTTCCTCAATGAAACGACCGAAAGGCTGTTTACTCAGAAAGACCTGGTAGAACTGTACAACGTATCCGGCTCTCCGTTGCTCGACTTTGCGGATATCAAGGAATTCATCCGAAAGGCCGTCGATGGTAGTGCCCCCGATACATATATACACGAAATTCCCGACGCGGAGAGCCTCTCAATCGGCAAAATCTTTACGCTTGAAAAAGACTTCGAGAAATATGCTTTCTCGAAGCATCCCGAGGAAGACATCATTCAGGATGTTGTGGATGCGCTGGAGGATTATTCTCGCGCAGTCAAATTCGATGGCTCCATATCTGTCAATAAGGTGCCCGTAAGAGGAGCTTGGGCAAATACGATAGTTGATTTCTTCCTTACTTCCATATTCCATCCAGAGTTTCCATACTTCAACCTGAAAGATGAAAAAGACAGTTATGTCAGCGAAATTCTAAAACTCATCAAGATGGCCGGCGAGGATAAAACTAGCCTCGAATTCAAGTACCATACGATTCCTGATGCCATTCAAGGGCACGATACCGTCACGATTGACTTCCTTGATGACCAGAAAAACCCAAAGACCATTACAGTAAAGTCGGTAGCGTTTGAAAGCATCAAGGCTATGTATGACCAAGGCGAGAAAGACATCTTCATGCCCATCACCTATGAGGTGAGCGACACGAATTCTTTTCTGACCCTTGAAATGGCATACCCTGATTACTCCGAAAACATCTATCCCAGACTCTGGTTCCCGTGGGGAAGTATCCTCTGCATCCGGTCCGGAAATCAAATCCTGTGGCATTTCAGTGAAGCCGTATCGGAAGACCCGGAAGATTTGGAGTTTCACCCTATAATGCGGTTTGACCCTGTGGGGGAAGATTATGATTTTTAATGCGATGCAGCCGATGGAGACTTGCTGGCTGACAGGGGTATATTCAGAAGCATGTGACTGCTTCTTCTGCCCGCACAAATACGATTGTCCGGATTACGACCCATCGGATGAATATGACGAAGACGATTACGATGAGTATGATGAATACTAATTATCAAACTACCCGAGTTATTTCTGCAAAAGCTCGACCAATATATGAGTCATGTGCCATTGCCTCTTACCGCACAGTATTTCGGACACGAAAACGATTACCCTAAATACGACGGATACGATATCATAAACGTCGGTGCCGTGTCATCTATCTACGAGGTCATGTTGCTATTCAATCCAAAGAATTGTTTTTAGAATTACGATTGCTATGTTTGCGAAACAACAGTTATTTGGTTTCCACTATCAGAGACCATACCTCTTAGCAAAGTGAAAAAATATATTGAGTCGCAAGGACTCACCAGTAAGGGGGGAGAAAAATGTTTGACGTTTTTTTGAAATATTTCAAAAACGAAAGCACAATTGCGAACACGGAGCTTAAAACCAAAACCTCGAATGGCTATGAGGTACAATTCTTCAAACTGTACATTGATTGGCACATTTTCATTATGTATGCCGCCACCACAGATGAAAAAGCTGGAGATACTGTTGGAGGTATTCTCTATCACATTATTGGAATAGGTGATGATAAAAATAAGCGCTCTGTATTTTTCCTTAACGAAACGACCAAAAAGTTGTTTACACAAGAAGAGCTAATAAGGCTGAACAGTATATCCAATTCTCCTTTGCTCAACTTCGAGGACCTCAAGAATGCTATTCGAAAAACAATGGATGGTAGTGCTCCTGAAAAATATATACACGAAATCCCAGATGCAGAGAGCATAGACACTATCAGAAATCACCCTGACAGTAAAGAGTTTGCGAAATTCTTCTTCTCCAAAAATCCGGAAGAAGATATCATCCAAGATGTTGTAGATGCAATAGATGATTACTCTCACGTACTTATGTACGATGGAACAATAACGTTCGATTTGGTGGGCACAAGAGGAAAGTGGTCGAATAATATTGCGGTCGCATTCCTTTCATCAATCTTCCAAGCGGAATTTCCATTCTATGATTTCAAAAGCGAAAAGGATAAATATGCCAGCGAGATTCTAAGATATATCAAAAGAATCAAAGAGGATAAGTTGAGTTTAATCTACAAATACCGTACCATTCCTGACGCTATTCAGGGCCACGACTATGTCACAATTGATTTCCTTGATACCCCAAAAAATCCGAGAACTATAACAGTGAATTCTTCAGTGTTTAAGTGTATCAAGGCTGGTTATAACTGGAGTGGTGAAAAAGATATTTATATGTCCATCACAAATAAAATGGCCGGTACAGATACGTTACGGAGACTTGATAAAGAAACTCTTGGCATCATGGATGAAGCATATCCAAGATACTGGTTGCCATGGAGCAGCATCCTGTGTATCCGAACCGAAAAACAGATTCTTTGGCATTTCAATGACGCTTTTTCCTGATGAAATAAATCAACACTTTTTATCAAAAAACAAGAGTGTATGAATCATTAAAAACAGTTATAATGCCATAGGCTTTATGCCCAGGGCTTTTTTATTGCCAGAATAACAAAAGTAACTATACTGTTGTAATGTAAGCAGTTTTACATAACAAAAATGTTGAAGGAGAAGGTATTTATGCTGCAAGTATTGCGAGTTATTGCCACGCTTATATCAGTATTGGAATTCGGGGTTTTACTGTCCATACTATTAAAGAACATTTATAAAAGAGAACAAAACAAAATAAAATCCTACCAAAAAGCGGTTTTTCTATATGCTGTTCACAGCATAATTATGACGGTCCCCTTGTATTCCGGCTGCTTCGGAAGTCAAACCATCGAAATATTTGTGAATTCTGGCATATTCTGTTTGATTGTTGCTGTTTTTATCATACCTAACATCTGTAGATATTACATGTGCACAGCAGATGCAACCTGTAGAGAGGTGAAAACAAAATGAAGGTTTTGCTGCTTGTTGTATGTGTTTTGCTTGCATCGACTGATGGGGTTATTGCAATATACAGTGCGCTACGGCGTACGGTATGGAAGAAGCAAATGGAGGAGATAAACCATCAATGACTGAAGCAAAGGTAATCATTCTGGTTTCTTCTTTTGCAACGATTATTCTTTTCAGTATTCCGCTTGTAGAGAGCTTCTTCCTCAGACGAACAAGAAAGAAAAAATTGAAAGCTCTCGTGAAGGCGTCTTTGGAAAAATACGGAAACAACTTCTCTGTTCCCAGAAGACTGTAAAAGTATCAGCAGCATGTGTCTATACAATTAAAACGCGGCGGTCTAAAAAATTCGAAATTGGAAACAATAGTTAATGACACGATATCAAAAAAGACTGATAATTACTTAAAAGAAAAAAACATGAAAAGAATTTTATATGCATTATCCACTCTTAATGGAATTTGAACAAGTAGCTAAAATGTTGTTTTTGGTTTAATCTGTAACAAATACTGTTCAAGTTCATTCATGGCAAGTGTTAAACACATAATAGAGTAAATTTGCAAATATGTTGAAACAATTATCCGGTTCCACAATCATTAGGATTATTCTTTCAGAGATTGAAAAAGCTCAAACTCAATCTATGTATTTTTCTGCTCTCTCTCTTTCACTTATTCTTCCAGATATGTGTTCCAAAATTGAATATGGAGAAGCTGCAACGGGAGACCAATACAAAGCTTGGTTTGATAAGTACGTAGTCCCTTTCGCGCCATCAAACGGAAAAACTAAATATAATCAAATCTACACAGACAACAATGAACACTATAGTTTAATAGAGTCTGAAACATACCATACCCCAGTTCCCTTGTTTTCAGGTGAGATAATATATAGATTACGATGTTCTCTATTTCATCAGGGAATTCCCAATATCGTAAATCTAAGAAAACGAGAGGATTTCATATCAAAAATAGAATTCACACTCATTTGTGACACTCCAGATATACAAATGGGAAGAATTGCAATTATTTATGCGCCAAAGTCAATAACCCATCAAATTAAAGAAAAAACAATTATTAGCTTGGGTATCAATGTACAAACTCTTTGCGATTGTATTCGAAGTGCTGCATCTTCGTATCATGAAGAGAATAGAAGAAAATTTGAGAACCTTTCATATACCGCGCAGTGTTCCTTTTATTCTAATAATTTAGAATAAAAATCTAGCACTAAACAGAAACTCCCATATCTGTCACCGGGTTCAACTGACCAAACAGTTCCATCATCATCAATCTGACGTAAATTGGACGGCAATCACGAGCTTCCCAGTTCTGAACTGTAGTAACAGGAATCCCAAACCGGTGTACCAATCTGTCTGAGGTTAGTACGAAAAGAAGGCAGGCGCAGGTATAGTGTCTGCCTTCTTTATTTTCCTACAATTTTGAGGATGCCTATGATTAGAGTTTTGATAGATGAATTATTTATCTTTTCATCATCATTCACATGATAAATGACCACAGATGTTTCTTCTTCAGATACCTTGATGAAAGCAGAGTTGTGTACATTTTAGAACCATCTTCCATTCTCCATTCATAGGCGCGGTCCAGTAATGATGCCATTTTGTTGTAAAAATAACAAAAGTAAATAAAATCAGCATATGATAGGAAAACCTATCAAAAATCAAAAGGTTAATAAGGAGACCCGAACATGATTAACGGAAAAATGATGACAAATGAATGCATGATGGAATTCATCGAAAGCCTCGGCCGCAGCGAACTTTACGATGAGATGGCGCTGATGCGGTCCCAAAAACGGCCGCCGGCTATCACCAAAGAGTCGTTTTACCTGAAAGGCATCTGCACAACTCTGGTGACCCTTGGATACGACGAGAACTGGGTAGACGGAACATTCCGCTCGGCGTTCAAGGACTACTACATGCACAGCGATACAAGTATCATTAAGTAAGTACCTAATTCAGATTCTTTAACTTTAGGAAAAGCCATATGGAAAGAGAAGTCTATACAGAAATTGAATCTGTTTCAGCTGAGTTGACCGAATATGAAAGCGAATCATTCTTATTAGACAGAGTCTTTTGTGATTCGTTTTCGTTGCCTATTCCCAAAAGCTGCCCAATTTGCAACAAATTGTTTGGAAGAGTTCAAAAACCTATTTTGTCAGTAAATAATGCTGAAAGAAGGGAAAAAGGTGAAAGGTTTGATGTTGTTGCCATTTATCATTGCTTAAATTGTAATGCTTTATTTTCTGTGAAATACAATGTCAAATATCTTGAGGACAAGCCAAATTATAATTTGGATAAACTTCCGGAAGTTTCATGCAGCAAAATGGAAGTTTTTCCTCCAACAAAGCTAACAACATTTTCAAACTACATAAACAATTTATCTCCTGATTTCGTTGAAACATACAATCAGGCTGAAAAAGCAACTAAAGAAGAACAGAACCGTATTGATGGTCTAGCATACAGAAGAGCGTTGGAATTCTTAGTCAACGACTATATTCACTCAATAACTACAAATCCTGGAAATGACTTTGAAAAATTGCCGTTAGCTCAAAAAATTGAAGACCACTTATGTAACGAAGATATAAAAACACTCGCGAAAAAGGCATTGTGGCTTGGTAATGATTATGCTCATACATCAAACAAACATCCGGAATTCACGGTTCAAGATATGTGCAATTTTATTCTAGCAATCGTAAACTGGCTTGACTTTCAACATCAAGTAAAAATAGCTGAATCGGTTCCAAGAAGATAAGGAAATACCATACATAAAAGTGAGGTCCTATATGAACAGTAAAGTAATCAATAGTGCCTTAATGCTCGCGGAACCAGACCCGTATATTTGTAGCGAAACCAACGCAAATAAATATATAGACCTCGGTATGGACAGGTACATCGTGGGCATTTCCCCAGACATCCGCAAAGTAGCTGAAAAGGCCGGAATTGAACAGAATACAGCCGCATCATTCTTCACGCGCTTTTACATCGCGCATTTCTGGCGCTTTGCAAAAGCTATCTATGACTTTTCTCCGTCGTTTCTCTCCGTGCTAGAACAGACTGAGGACGCCCCGGTGTATGCAGATGTTCTCAAGAGAATGCCATACAGGGATTTTGTCATGCCTCTTCCTTCAGGAATGAAATATGACGGCATGTTCGTCCATGTTGAATTTGATGAGAGCTACGGGAAAGATGATACAGACACGCTGTTTCTTCTTTGCCTTTTCAAATCGGCGTCCAGAATGGAGGACATCCCTGTCAAAATGGAAATGCAGTGGTGCCGTTCCGGGAAGATGTTCCTGAAAACTTTCCGAGATACTACTTCTGCAATGGAAGAATCCAAGAAAAATGGAGAAGGCGCGGTCGGGGATATAACAATCCATAGCAATCTGGACCCTCAAGATAAAGCAAAGAATTGTGCCCGAGATAACAACAACGATGAAATAAACCGCTGCCTGCGTATCGCTATTTCGGCATGCTATTATCTGGCATCAAAGAATGCCGAAATCAAAGAAGTGATGATTTCCAAATCCAAACGACCGGTTGTTAAATCCGCAAACGGGAAGAAGCCCAAACGGGTCGCAATCAAGGCTTACCAGGTAGGCTATGTACTGGGGAAGAGTTTTGAAGAGCAAATCAAGGCAAGGAGCAGTTCCACCGGTCAAACCACCGGTCCTACTGGCGGGTTGACTGTGCGCCCCCATGTGCGCCGTGCTCATTGGCACCATTACTGGGTTGGCGAAGGCAGAACTGTGTTGGAAGTTCGATGGATAAAACCGACACTGGTTCTTCCAGGAGATAAAAGGGAAGTAGAACTCGCAACTGTGCGAAGAGTCAACCCTGCCAGCTAACTCAGTTTTCCATTATCACACAAAATTCAATGGCACCCGGCAGGGCTTTCTCGTCGGGTGCATTTTTATTGCACCGCTAACAAAAGTAACTAGAATTGTCTCACAATATATGTTCCGAAACTATTTGAAACGAGGCACCTTCTCACATGATACTCTTTTTATTACTCCTTATCGCACTTCCTTTCATCATCTTAATCTATATAAAGCTGAAAGCATTATATTACCGCAAACGCTTCGAGAAAGACTATCATGTGGCTTTGCCTCACAACAGCAAATTGTACATAACCAAGCAGCCGTGGCCCACAAATGCATTCGTCCTCCGTTATCCTCGCTGGGCTTCAGCTCGAACCAACGGATTGGCCGATAGAAGAACCAAGCGCAATCGCATCATTTGGGAAACATGTGTTTTATGTATTGGGACATACCAGGTAGATATCAATAACCCGTTTATAATGCTCAAATTTGTCAGGGCTTTGCGCCAAAATGGCGTTACGATTTCTCGGTGTAAGGAGGAAAAAGAAAAGCTCAACATAAAACATACTAAGGAAAAGACAATAAATGCCGTCAGAAACGTTGAGGTTCTTCTTAAAGCCTTTGAAAACACCCCGACTCAGTTTGAGTTGTTCTGCGCCATCATATTCGAGTCCTTAGGATATGATGCTACCGTGACGCCTTGCGTCAAAGACAACGGATACGATATCATCCTGAAAAAAGATGGAAAGACTGGTATTGTTGAATGTAAATGCTACTCTCTCACAAACAAAGTGGGGCGACCGGCTATCCAGAAAGTCGTCGGCGCCAATCAAACGTTTGGAGGCGATTTCGTCTATTTCGTCACGACAAGTACCTTTACCTATGCAGCAAAGGAATATGCTGAACAAGCCGGAGTCACTCTCATAAACGGCGAAAAGCTGATGGAACTTGTGGAGCAGGCAAATCAAAACGAAACAGTGAGCGCGGAAGAGGACGAACCGGTAGATTTAACGAAAGAGGACTTGTTTGCTCACATTCCTCCGGATATGTACCAGTATTTGCAATTCCGCTAATTCTGTATGTAAAACACAGATAAAAGAGATAAGCGCAAAAATATTCTCTCAACAAAAATGAAAAGGAGACCTTTCTATGACAAGCACAATCAATGAATTTATTCGGTTTTTGTCTTCTCCGGAAGAAAATGAATTCCAGGGAGAAAGTGCAAACGGTATGCACGCATCTGCCTATCGTGTGAAAATCTGCGAAGACGTGACGGGATATTATGCATGCTTCACGGCAGAGACCTCTGCGCAGGAACCAACCCATCAGCTCATTGCCATTCAGTCTGGCAACCATATTCAATTTATCGAAGGCGAAACCATCCGGAATATGTTCAGTCAGGAGGGAGAAAAAGCCCTCAAGCAATTTTCTGGCCATCCCTACCTGAACTTTTACGATATCATCTACTACGCCCAAAAGGCCATCCATTCCAAAAACAAATCTTTGTTCAAAGAACCGCTGCCGGGAGCAGAGAAAAGAATGAGAAATGCCTTCTGGAGCATTCAACAGGACGTATGGAGATTCCTCTTTGACCCGAACTTTGAATCCGAGCTTGAGGCTCGTTTTATCAATCTGATAACGGCTCTTCAGAATCCTGTCAAAGACTGCTGGGGCAAAGTATACAGCCCAATTTCTGAGAAATATCCGGCCTGGGACCGGTGGATGGTTCAGCGTGTTCTGAAAAGTATCTTTGAGCCAAAATTCCTCCATTACAACTTGAACAATGAAAAAATCGAGTACATCAACACTTTAAGAAAAAAGTTTAGTATCTGGGAGGAGAATAATTATTGTCTGTTCCGCCAATACGTCGGCATACTGGATGCTGTGAAAGGGCGGCAAGAGGTAACCATTGACTTTGTGGACGGCGCAGGAAGATGGCGGGCAATGCCTGTGACGACCCAGGCATTCAGCATCATTGAAGAAGGCGAGTGGCTGAAAAACCCCACCATGTTCATGCCTCTGTCCATTGTTGCCGCTGATTCTGAAAAGGTCGAAAAGATTATGCACCGGCTTTGGAATGTGGATAGCGTTCTGTATCCGGGAGTAACCGGCTGGCTGCCTTGGTGCCGTATCATTGATATCCGCGACGGGGACAATATCCTGTGGATGAATCAGGAGGAAAGCGTTGAAGAACCTAATGATGGAGAATCCTCACTGACATACTTCAACATGAACACCATCAATTGGTGATTGAGGCTATTCGAAAATACTCATAAATAAAACAGCCAAAAAAGTTTGGAGTAAAACGTATGACACAACAGATTCTCTTTATTATTCTGTGTTTTCTCTCTGTTCTGGCAATGGCACTTGGGTATGCTACGTATTTTAATATAGCTGACATGGGAAAACATTTAAGGTCTCTCGGCATTCCGGTTTCCGTCTTTTCAATTATTTGTGCAGGACTCCTCATGGTTATGATAGATTTGGTTGGAGGGGCGCTTTTAGTTGCGTTCGGATTCGGCAGCCTTTGTATAAATGCCATGCAAATTTGTATTCTTAAAAAGGCAGCCAGAGAGAATAATCTGAATAGCATTCATTTATATCCGGAAGAGTTTGAAGTCAAGGGCAAAGAATTTAATCCATATGATTTCTTCGAAAATTGTAAAAATATAAGAAAACACAGTACAATCATTCAAGACAAAAAAGAAGCAGACCTTATCATGATTCCTAAATCTGTTCTCCTTGATAAAAAAGGGGAATATAAGCTGCTATGCTCACACATTCAAAATAAAGGGGAAACACCATACTGGTTATGCCATGAAATCCAAATCATCCACAGACCGTTTTCCTTAGGAAGAACGGTCTTCCGGCTCTGTGGATTTTATTTGCTGATTAGTAGTATCCTATCGTTCTCAATAATTGGGGCCATCAATATCACGGGATTTCAAATCGACCAGGCTAGTTATGAATTTATATCTAACCAATTTGGATGTGGGATAGGAATTGGCTTGTTTTATGCCGGCACAAAGATATTTCAGAATCAAAAGTTTGAAAAAACTCTTTCAACTATATTTCTGTATATATGTATCGCCGCCTATATCATCACAGTTCTTTCATACTGAAAATTATATTCTTACACTTTCGCAGGAAACCACCATCAAGCAAAAAGAGGGAGAGCTAAAAAGCCCTCCCTCTTTTTGCTTTTGGATTGAAATAAGGTTATTTGTGACATTTGAAGGATTGATTTATAACCGTATAGATACTCAGAAACGACGAAAAAGAGTCATATCAGCGGCACATCATCCACACGACAATAAACACTGTTTCAAAAATAACAAAAGTAAGTACGATATATGGCGTTGTTTTCTTGTTTCCAATTTTTGTTCTATTGTCAATTCAAAAAACATGTTCACCACAGAATAAAAAAACAAACCGGACATTTGACAAATCCTGTCAGTCCGCCACCACAACATCATCTGATAACACAAGGAGTAAAGCTATGAATGAAAAATGGTCAAAAAGAAACACTTCTGCCATTATCATTTTTTCGATTACAAACATCCTGGTATCCATCGTAACGCTTTTTGTCAGTAGAAACGTACTACTCGAAAAGTATGCAGCATCTCCGTATGATGTTTTCATTGAAAATGTTCTCGATACAGATATCGGCCAGCTGCTGGTAGGAATCGGTTCCACGATTATCATGTTGGCCATGCTTGTCTTCGCCATCGCCATATTCGGATACATCCGATTTCGGAAAAGCCAATACGATAAAGAACTACTGATGTTCCATACCATTATCTGCTTACTGACAGCATTTACGGTCGTGAAGCTCATCGGCCTGGCTTTCCTCGTTTCTCAGATAGACTGCCATCCAGCATATTTTGTAAGCACCATATATTACTGTGTCACAGCAACAGGGGTGTTTGTGCTGCTGGCACGCACCATCCATTTGGGGAACATGGAAATCTAAGAAAGATAATTGAAAGCGACACACGATATGTAGCAGATTCGATTTCAATACCCGGATTCCGGGATTTCCGTTGCACCTCTAACAAAAGTAACTAACATAATCAGTATGCTAAGGAAATGGAGGTTTTCTTATGAGTAATATGTATTTGCCCATTGGCTCTGTCGTTGAGCTGCACAATGGGTCTAAAAAGTTGATGGTCATAGGCATCGACATGACAGACACCAACACAAACCAGACGTACGATTACTGCGGCGTCTATTACCCGGAAGGTTTCTACGACGCAAACAATGTGTTCCTGTTCAACAACCAAGACATTGCAGCGGTGGTTCATCCCGGCTATGACGACCAGGAGCGGAGAGATTTTCTCGAGCGTCTTGCCAGCATTAAAGCTGGCGGCGAGGACAGCAATGTAGACTACGAGTTCGAATAAAGCCAATTTTCATCATTTTGCCATTCTCAACCACCCATTCTCATATAGCACAAAGCGCGGCAAAGGACGAAGCGATTCTCTTGCCGCGCTTTGTGTATCTAAAACACAATAAAGAAGGTAAATTCTATGGAGTATTTTGAAGAACTTTTCTCTAAACTCTCTGGAATTCAAAACCTGTCTATAGCAGTCATTGGCGATTTCACCTTGGACAAATTCGTTTTTGTGGACAACACAAAGCTGAAATTGTCTGTGTACAATGAAAACGCTGTATTCCATGTTATGAATTCCAAGAAGTCTCCAGGCGCCGCCGGCGCAGTTTGCAAAAACCTGGTCAATCTTGGAGTCGGCCAGGTATATGCCATTGGCTTTGTCGGCCAGGATGGAAATGGTTATGAGACCATTTCCGAGCTGGAGCGACTGGGCGTACAGACGGCGCACCTTTTCTCAAGTGAACTGCGAAAAACCCCTGCCTGCACTATGATTCATGAGAACACCGATAAAGAACCGGATGTTTTCATGGAAAGCTGTGAGTATGATTCCATCAACTGCACGAGCACACCTGTGAAGGTACAGCAAAAGCTGATTGATGAACTTGATGCAATCCTTCATGCCAAAAAGTTGGATGCTGTGATTGTCGTTGATACATGCGAACACCTGAACAGAGGTGTTATCTGCGAAAATGTAAGAAGATATCTGGCCGACGCAGCAAAGATGTGTCCGGACACTATCTTCCTCTGCGATTCAAGCCGGTTCTTGCTGGACTTTGATGGTATGCTTCTGAAATGCAATGAATCTGAATTGGAGCGAACTGGCATTATGACAAACAAAACCATCAAAGAGGCTTGCAAAGAACTCGCGAGCGAAAAGAAAAAAGCCGTCGTCGTCACAAGCGGAGAGAATGGTTGTACGCTGGCTCTTCCTGAAGAAAAACCTTTCAGAATCCCGGCGAGACCAGTACCTTACAATGTATTGGATTCCAGGGGCGCCGGCGATGAATTTACGGCAGCCTTTGTCTCGAGCCTCTGCATGGGTGTCTCTGCCCCGGATGCTGCTCTTATCGGTACGGTTGGAGCTTCTCTGTGCTGTGAACAGGTCGCATCTACCGGCATCGTCAAGATGAATGACATTCAGGAAGCTCTGATGCTTTGGCTCAATACCGTAAGCCAGACTCAAAAAGCCGCCCAGCCACAATACGCGGGAGGTGTTCGTGATGCCTGATACTTCCGTTTTGGAAAAAATGGCCCCATTCCTTGCCTTTGCTGCATTCGTCATCTTCTTGGCTATTCTCCTCGTCATGATGGTGGTCGAATTCTGGCCGAGGCGCCAATACAACAAAGTTTACAAAGAAGCTGTGTGTATGCTGATGGATATTGGCCCGGTAACACACGAATACAAGGTGAAATCCATGAAGGAATTCAAACAGTTTGACCCCGATTCTGCCATGGAACAACTCGCCTTGAACAAAGAACTCAACAAAGACGGAAGAATCATCTCCGAAAGAATTGCTATGGTCAAAGAGGCGGATGCATTCCAGAGAAGTATTCCCACAGATATCGTAAGACCTCATTACCTGCAAATGAAGAGAAGAATCTGGTGCCACATTCGCGACGAGCATCTCCATGATATTTCCGGCGTGGCTATTTCCTGGTGTTACGATTCAGGGAAAAAGACCTACAAGAACAGAAAGGTCTATGCCAGAGAGGATGTATCTTCGTTCTGTCAATGGGCAAAAGGCGTACGGAAAGAGTGAGTTGACATACTCCCCATGTCTAAAGCCAGGGGATTCTACCCTTTGAGACAGTAAGAAAAGAACCGGTCTTCGCATCAAGCGAAGGCCGGTTCTTTTTAGTTGCAATATGAAATGCAGATACCACCACCATCATAGTAGCGGGGGTTCCAATTCACATAAGTGTAGATAAGAGCTTTGTACAAAACATATTCTGTTCGAAACTCGGATACTCTGTTGGGTGTTCCAAACAAAGCTGCCAAAATCCTTTCACTTTCGGACTTTCTCTGGAGTTCTCTTTTTTTATTTTCCCCTGAAGCATTATCCAGAATCGGGTCCAAGACAACTTCCTTCAGAAAGCCATCTTCAAAAGAAAGAGTTACTCGAAATTTTCGACCGGCCTCATCGAGAATAGGACCAGCACTATCCAGTACACCCGACCCGGTTACGTCCAGAATTCCACGAAAGGAGGGGGATTCATCCCGCAAAAATGGCTTTGCTTTTGTGGTCCGGCAGAAAACCAGACCGTCTGCCATGTGAACAGAACCATCTTCTTCAATCAACATAGGAAATAGACGCTTCCTTTCTGGCCATTATCAGCAATACAGGATACAAATGCCACCACCGGAATAAGGGTCAATCGGATTCCAACTCACCCAGGTTGAAGCAGAAAACGTGTCAAAAGTATACTCTGTCCAGGAATCAGATGTTTTACGAGGTGTTCCGAACAAAGATTTCAAAATCTGTTCGCTCATCGCCCGGCGCCGATGCTCGGCCTCTTTCCGAGTCAGAGAAGATTCATCCAAGACAGGGAGCAAAACGATTTCATTCAATACCCAATCATCAAACAAAAGAGAAACCATGAATTTACGGCCTTCTTCGTCCGACAAATCCTTTACACTGTCCAGAGTACCAAGCCCAGTTTCGTTGATGTGTCCTCGAAACATCGGAGGCTTTACCTTATAGAATTTCTTTGCGTTCGTAGTTCTATCAAGGACCAAATTATTCTCCAGGTGTACAGAACCATCTTTACCAATCAACATTACGAAAAGGCTCCTTTATTACATCATCTTTTGCAATACACAATAAAACAACCGGCAGAACATATTTCACGAGGCTCTGCCTTTCGCCGATACTTGGGATTTTGATATTACCGCCCATTACTGTCTACCTTGCAGAGGATGGACATAAAATACTTTCCGCCGGCTTATTTGGAGGAATAGTCAACGACAATACATCCGCCGGAGGGCATATCCTTCGTTCCGATGCTTGACCACAAGACAACAGAACAGTCGTCGAATTGGTAGGTGATATCAGTCTCGGTTCTGCTGGAAGGTTCTCCAAAAAGACTTTGAAGAATGCCATCACAAACATCCCGGCGCCGAGCTTCAGCCTCTTTGGCTGTAATAGGAGTTTCACCATCTGGTTCATTCAGAATGGGATAGAGGATGACACCGACGAGTCTGTCGCTCATAAAGTCGAGAATGACCCGGAATTCGTGCCCCTGTCCGTCGGAGACAGGATTTCGACTCCTCAGCATTCCGTTTCCCAAATCCGAAAGGAATCCAAGAAAGTCATTGGCATATTGAGGGATAAAGTCTTTTGAGTGCATTTTAGGGAAGAGGACCATGTTTTCCAGTGTTACGGTCCCTGTTTCATTGATAAGCATAATTCATGCCTCCTTCAACCTTTATCATAAGTATCTTTGTTAGACCGACAAGAGAAACAGTCCCAATTTGATAGACATACTAACAAAAGTAAATAGAATGTAGGTCGAAAACTCGTGAATCTCAATGCATTCGGCATTGCTGTATTACACGAGCTATTTTTTTACGGTCAAATACCGCAACCAAAAAAAGGAGAATGTACATGGAAAAAATGGTAAGCTACATCGCAACTCTGCGGCGCATCCGGTTCGAGAGCTTTCTTCGCCCGGAAATCTATGAGGATGATTTCCTCATCGTCATGCCGGAGAGTGAAAGCAATCCGACCAAATATGCTGAGGATACGTTCCGGGCCATGGCCAGAGACCTTCTGACCGGCAAAGACAGCCCCAGCTTCATCCGACAAAGCGGTAAGGATTTTAACTGGGGCGATTATGTCACCTTCCTCACCCGCGAAATTGAGGAAAAATATAAATGCTACGCAGACCCCGTAGCACACATCGACACCATGCCCAAACTGGCTTCGTCTCTGCGAACCATCGTGGATGTCAACCAAGATGAGATACTGCTGGACGACTGCGCCAACTGTTTCGTTTGCGTGATGGATGGCGACAAGGTCGTTGCCAAGCATAAGGCAACTGCCAGCATGACTGATGGTTCCGTCATCTTTGAGGAGGAGCTGAAGTCACTGGAACCCGGTCAGTTGAAGCTCACCTTCGCTGAAGGTTCGGGCGAATATCTGCCACTGGCCAGAAACGAGGAGGAAAAGGAAGAAGCAGCCGAAACCGACCCCAATGCATTCTATTGGGTGAGCGATTACGGCTTCATCGTGTGGAAACTACGGTATCCAGGATGCTTCAGCACCGACTGAGGGAGGTATCAGTCATGGGATGGTTGACCATCTGTCGTGATTACCCAGCCAATGTGGACCGTAAAGAGGTCTACGCAGATTTCAACTACCAAATTCAGCATGACACCTGGGAAGAGGGTGGACATGCATTGGATGGCATTACCTGGTTGTGGGATTATTCACCACTGAAAAATGCGGATAAGGCCAAAGAATTTCTGGAGAAACGCCTGTTTGCCAGTAGGCATACCGGCACAAACGGTATTGCTGTCCGGTATTTGCAGGCTCCCTTTCAAAAGGAATCCAAAGTCCTGAAAGACCTGCGGGAAAAGCGAGCTGTGGCTGCTGCGCATTTCAGGGAACTAGATAGAGAAATCTATCCCATGTCCCTGAACACGGCATTTTTCAGCTGCAAGGCATGCGGGTCGAGAATCAACAGGGAGAAGTTCCTCAATCGGAGCGCAATCAACAACAATGTATGTCCTGTCTGCGGTAAAGATTTGCGCCCAGCTACGACTCTGAAAAGAATTGAACGTGCACAGGCAACAGTCGATAAGTTGGATGAGAAAGTCACGGCCGAGCAAAATCGGGTGAATCAAAAGCATGGCGAAGTCAGATGGCTCGTCATGGCCACGTATCACAAGTAATCAAAAGGAGTATGCAATGGAGAATGTATCCAAAAGTATCTGTATCAAAGAAGTCATCGACCGCCCCGAGTATGAGTTCCTGAAGACGAATCCGCATCTGGGCAAGAATATCATGTTCCTGACCTTTGGCGGAAGCTATGCCTACGGAACGAACATCGAGGGTTCCGACATCGACGTTCGGGGTGTAGCCGCCAACACAGAAGCCGAGCTGTTCGGTCTGTCCAACTTTGAGCAGGCAATCGACAACGGCACCGATACTACTGTATATGGGTTCCGGAAATACCTGAGCCTCATCATGGCCTGCAATCCGAACGTCATTGAGATGCTCGGCTGCCGTCCTGAAGACTACGCACTGGTATCGCCCGCAGGAAAACTGCTGTTGGAAAACAAGAGTCTGTTCCTGAGCCGAAAAGCCATCTATTCTTTTGGTGGCTATGCCCAGGCACAGCTTCGCCGCCTGCAAATCGCAGTTGCCCGGCATCGTGTTACTCCGCAGCAGAAAGGGGAGTTCATCCTCACGACCTGCGACAGTGCCATGCGTGTCAAGGAAGACGAACACAGCATCCCGCACGGACTCTTCAAACTGAAACTGACGGGATACAAAGAAAATGGTGACCCCATCATCAGCGTATTCGCCGACAAGGGTTTCAACACCTTTGAAACGGACGGCATTCCTCTTGCTGAGATGAAGGGATTCCTGGGAGAACTCGCCGGCATCGTCAAGAGCTACGATTCTCTCGGCCGTCGTAATGACCGGGCCAAAGAGAAGAGCGACCGGCAGCTGAACAAGCATGCCATGCATCTCGTCAGATTGTATCTGATGGCTCTGGACATTCTGGAAAAGGGCGAAATCAATACATACCGTGCAGCGGACCGCGAATATCTGCTGAGCATCCGTGACGGCCTTTATATGTTGCCGGATGGTACGTATTCTGATGAGTTCTTCCAGATGGTATCTGAGTACGATAAACGGCTGAAATATGCCGGTGAAAATTCTCCGCTGCCAGCCAAGCCTGATTATGCAAAGGTCGAAGAACTGGCCATTGAAATCAACCGACTGAACATCGGTACCTGACAAGGAGGACAACATATGCAGTATAAGGACCTTAACCTGAAAAAGCTCCGTGACGAGAACGGACTGGATTTTGCTCACTTCACGTATCTGCCGGGCCTTTGCTCTTGCTGCTATGGGCCGCTGGATTTGCCGGCCCGGTATTGGCGCAAAGGCATCAAACCCCAGAGCATGGAAAACGTCCAGTATCTGCTTTTCAAAAATGCAGATAACGGCTCTGGTCACGTCCGGAAAAACGACGATATCGGTGAAGTCGAATACATTGAATGGAATTTTCCTCTCGAAAAGATGGACAAGATTTGCGAAGAGCTTCAGCGTCAGGTTGGCAGAGATTATGTGGTGCTTATCCCGCAAAACATCAACAAATGCATCCACATCGTGAAAGCTGACCGTGAAGACATCATCGAAAAAGAATGCGCCGAGGGAAAAAGACGGGCCAAATTCGTACCGCTCGCTCCGGATGACTTCGCCAACGAGGTGAAAGCCATCATCGAGAAGAACGGGGACGATTTTGAGAGGAGTCGCCTGAACCTCGACACCCTGGTACACGACGTTCTCAAACAGCTCGGCTACACCGCTGGTGTGGAAATGATTGAAAAGGTCCCGCAATACTAATCCCGGCAATGTGCCGAGAATGGGAAAGAATATAAGGAGGTTTACTCTTATATGATGCGTACAGATTCTTTTGAGCTGGCCAAAACCATGAAGTCCTATGAAAACGTTCCCCGAATGGCTCTGATGGAGGGAGTTCCCGTTATCATCCGAGTTGATGGGCGCGCGTTCAAGAACTTCACCAAGGGCCTCGCGGCGCCGTTCGACGAGGTGTTCCGTACCGCAATGCGCAACACCATGATTGCGCTCTGCGCCAATGTCGGGAACTGTGTACTTGGCTACACTTTCTCCGACGAAATCTCTTTGGTCCTCATCCAGAAGACCCCGTCGACCGACCCCTGGTTCAAGAATGAGGTCGAGAAGATGGTGAGCAACTCTGCGAGTCTGGCCACACTGTTCTTCAACAGCGAGTTTGTCGCGGCTGCGAGCAAGGCCATTGAAAAGGACCCTGCGCTGAAGAAACGGTATGAACCGAAGTTCTGGCGGGCGACCTTTGATTCCAGAGTCTTCAACCTGCCTGAGAAGGAAATCACCAACTACCTGCTTTGGCGGCAGATGGATTGCATGCGCAATTCCATCGCCTCCGCCGTGCGTGCTCTGCCGGGTATTACCCACGCAACCACCCACGGCCAGGACCTGACGGCGATGAAGATGATGCTCAGTGGCGGTGGCACGCCTTGGGAGTCTTTCTCCTCCTACAACCGTTACGGTGTTTTCGCCGTAAAGCGGCCGATGACGTTCACCCGGGTCGTGAATAACGACACTGTCGAATTCACCCGAGACAAGTGGACGTTCCTGGAGGAGACTCCGAACCTGAAAGAAAACAGAAATGCCGTTTCTGAATTCGTGGCTGCCGGCTAAAAAGAAAGGAACCATAGAATGAGCAACCCTCATGATAAATATGTTTCCTATCGAGGTTTGACTCCCGGGCAGATGGTGAGTGGAGTAAAACACGGCCAATCTTCATCCGGCTTTCGAGCAACAGTCGTAAAGGCTGATGCCGGAAGCGTGGTCCTGAACGTGTTCGGGACGCACGAGGAAACATATCCTTCCGATGCCCTTTTTGTCGTAAAAATGTCTGACGATGAATTTCAGGCCAAATACCGCAAAAGGGCAAAAGAAGTAATGTCTGCTTTGTGCAACAGGCTGGCCAGCTATGAAATCGGTTACCACGAAATGTGGAACTCGTGGCTGGATATCGACCCGTACGAAATGGCCGCCAATTGTGACCGGCACAATCTCAAGGTTTTGGGTTATTGCCAGGACATTCCTTACAAGGCGGCTATGTTCAGCGGTGAGCACTTGGATATTGGCATCTGCGTCGAAGGCGAAGATGGAGACAAGTTCTGGTGCCACTACAAAAGCGACTGGTTGAGGCAGACCTTCGATGTATTCCATGAAATTGCTCCGGAAAACAGTCCGTGGGCAGGAAAGGGAACAAATGCAGGAGATTGAAACCGATAAGCCTGAACTCTATTACTCCAGAATGGACAGCAGCCAGGATGACAAATCCAAAATCCTTCAATTCGTGAAGGAGGGCGATACCATTCTGGATGTCGGCGCCGGAAGCGGGGTTATCACGAACCTGCTATTGTCCAAAAAGGGGACAAAGGTTTGCTCCGTTGATACCTGCGATTCGGCCATTGAACATCTCTGGGGCTTAGAAGAGTCTAATCCCGGAAGAGTAAGCGTCAAAAAGGCCGATTTTCTGGAAATGGACGACGGTGAGAAATTCGATGTTGTGGTTTTCTCTGCTATCCTCCACGAAATCTTTTCGTATACGGAGTATAACGGACAGAAATTCAACTTTGCTATCATCGACCACGCCCTGAAAAAGGCAGCATCCTTGCTTGCTCCAGGAGGCCGCATTATTGTCCGTGATGGCATTATGCCGACTTCCAATCGCAGGGTCATGCTTCAGTACATTGACCCTGAAATGAAGGAGCTTGCAGACCGATACATCGAGGAGTTCCGTGGTTTTGACCTGAAAGTGGTTCGGACGGAATATGGTGATGTTATGCCTAACCGTTCGGCTGCGGAACTCATGTTCACCATTACATGGGGTAGGGAATCCTTTCCCCGGGAAGTACAGGAATGGTTCGGTTACTATTCCGCAAAGGACTGGAAAAGGCAGGAGCAGAGGCTGATGGCCACGCACTGCGTTTCCATGATTCACTTTGAGGAATATCTCCAGCCGGGATATGAGGAGCATCTGAAAGACAGAGTAAAACTTCTGTCGGCTCCCAAATTTAACCGTGCTGGGGATGTCGTATTCAAACCGACAACGTTCCCGAATACCAATTGTCTTGTGGTGTTCCATAAGCTGCAATAAATAACATGACCGCCGGTTTTCCTATTTGGAAGGCTGGCGGTCTTTTTTTGTAGGAAACGGCATCAATCCACAAAAACTCTTTTCAGTCTAACAAAAGTAAATAAGATATATTGCTGCAAACTGAAAAGAGGAGTGAACTAAATGAGTATTGTCAAGTTAAACTGTCTGCTGCTCAAAATCTATTCCTTCATCACGATTGGATATGGAGCGCTCGCCATTCTTATCAGCATCATACTCGGCGGCCCACAAAATTCCTTTGCGGGGAGTTCTGCATCACGAGGGCTTGTAGGCATCCTGAGTATCGGGATATTGATTTTTGGCGCAATCATTGCCCTGTACGGGGCTTAGTGCTTTTCCTGTGCAGCAAAGCCAAAAAAGAATATGGCCCGACGGAACAGCAAATCAAGAAATACAGAATCCTGACGGGCATCGCTTGTGCGCTGGTGGCACTCTCCATCATAAACAATGTCATTCTTGAGACATTGGGAGTGTTGGGAATCATCTATATCGTATATGGATGGGTAGCAATTGTCGTCAACCTGTTCAATACATTCTCAAAAAGAATCTGGGCAGGCGGAGGCAAGCAGCAAGCCGCGAGTCTTCCAGAAAATACAGATAAGGCTCAGCCCGGAAGCGATACCAGCAACGGCGCCGTCTAAAGCCATCTGCATTTCTCAAAAACATCCATCTACCACAACCACAGAGAGAGAAGCCGCCCAGACAAAGAGGCGGCTTCTTGTTTTTATTGCTGCAATAACAAAAGTAAGTATTCTAAATTATATCAAATCGAAGGAGGTGTTGCCTGCATGTCAAAAATTGCAATCAGAGATATGAAGTGTGCCTCATGTGGAGCAACCATGGAGCAGCGAGTTGTGATGAGCGTGTATGTGCGAGACAAATGCCTTGATGGCCGCCCGCTCTATGCCCCAACCGTTTTATATGAATGTCAGAAATGCCATTACTCCGCATCCAGTATCGAATTCATAGACGATGAAACAAAGGCATACGTCCAAAGTGCTGAGTTTCAAGAAAAATGCAAAGCCTATAGCGGACCTGAGTTTCTGAGGAAATTCGACTTTGCTATCGACATTGCGAGCCATACCGGAAATATGTACGATGCAGCTCGTTACTGCCTCAAGGGGGCATGGGTCTGTGATGACAAGGACCTGAAGGAGAAAGCCAAGGCATACAGGATGAAGTATCTGGAGTATATCAGGCACCTGACTGTCATTCCAAAAGACGAGTTCTTTGTTTATCTGGACGTATGCCGCAGAGTAAGGAACTTTACCCATGCCGAGGAATTCTATAACCATTTGAAATCGGAATTTTCAAGGGCAAAACTCAAAATCCCAAAATGCGCAGAATACGAAATGTACCTCTGCAAACAGCACGACTCGAACAATCATACGTTTGGCGAAATGAAAAACAGTCATTGGGAATAATGGCGGTCCGTTCATAAAGCGTGTGTTTACAGATGGCATATATTATGATATAATTATAGCATAGTCTGCTAAAAACTAATTCAGGAAAGGAAGGAACAGCGGGCAGGGGAGCACCGCTTGACATTTATGAAAGCTGGAGAATTCAAAGTCAAACCTGAGATGGAAGAAGAGGTCTGGATGGACCGCAAGCGCGTTACAGTTTTCGCGCTGCCGCTTTCCTTCACCAAGTATTCCATCTCGCCCACGCGGATTTTCATTCAGACCGGGATTCTGAATACTCACGAAGAGGAAATCGCATTGTTCCGTGTTCGGGATATTTCCATGTCTCAGTCCATTTTTGAGCGCATGAACAAAACCGGAACAATCACCATTACATCCACTGACGCTACCACTCCGGCGGTCAAATTTGAGCACGTCAAAAATCCGCGTTCCGTAAAAGAGCTTCTCTCCCAGATGGTAGACAAGAGCCGCAACAAGAACCGGGTTCGTGCCGTTGAAGGAATGGCCGGTGAAGACATGGATGGCGATGGCCATGCCGACTGCGACAGCACAGATGATGGCGACTGTATTTACGAAGGCATTTTTGATGCCTAATTATTCAACACTCACGGAGCCACGAAATGAGCGAAACCCAAAAAGTGTCTCAAATGGAAATTTTCCATGGTTCGTCGCGTCAGTTGCGTCGACTTGGGAGAAGCGACTATAAAAAGTCTGATTATTGGCGCCATGAAGCGTCTCACCGCCGGCGCGTCTGGAAGAGGTGTTCCATTGCCTGTATCGTGACAGCGCTCTTTGCGTTCCTGCTGGCCCACGGAGAAGAAATGGGCCAGCGGTTGGCTGTGACTGGCTTATTTGCTTTTGTTGCGCTTATGGTGTGTGCATGTATATTGATTATCATGTACAAAAACGACATAAACGCATGCAAGAGTGAAGTATCTGAGTGGGACAATTTGCGCGTTGGAATCGGGCCGAAAAGCATGACGGTGGAACACACCAGCTGGAGAGATTCCATGGGACAGTACCTCGGCGACATCGAGCCGATACTGCGTGGCTACAAGCCTATCTACCAATCCAACATTCCGTATAACGGAATCAAGCAAATCTTCCTTTGCCGGCCAAGGAAGCTCCTCGTCGTACAAGCGTCTGGAACTGACACCATTCTCCGGAAGGACGGTTGCATCGTTAAGACTGTATCGTTCTATGAAGGAAGCAGTTTCCCCACACGCTGGGTGAACATTCCTCTTGTCTTTGATGACAACCACAATTTTCTAAAGACTGTTGCCAGCAAGACCACTATCCCTATTCAGGAAGTCGAAAGTCTGGACGAACCGGTCGACAACCAGCAATAAAGGCAAGGGGTTGGATTTTTCAGTGGAGATTTTCTTCGAGGCCGCAGCCATTGCGATTCTTTTGATTATCGGTGCAGTTTTGAATATGCTTAAAAAATATGTGAAGCGCCCAATCTCACAAATCAGAAAGAAACAGCTTTCAAACAAAGGAGAATCGTATTATGAAAATTACTGACTTTTTTAACGCGGAAATTATGAATGTACTGCTTGGCGTGAGTGCCGGACTTATTATGCTGTGGTTAGTTTCCGATATTACGCTCAAAACATTTATGTACGAAAACGAAGTCAAATGTCACCCTCTTTCGCGTGTCACAGCCGGGCTGGCCACCCTTTCGGGCATTGTAACTGTCATTTACGGTCTTTACTATATCACCACAAAAATCGTGGTGCTTTGGGCAATGACCTTGTAAGCAGTACAACAAACAATATGAACAAAAAGAAAGACAGCTAAGTTGTTTTACAAACGTTGGAAAGCGTCCATTGTAATCATGTATCGGTCAAAACTTGTAGAAATAGAATGAACAAGGCAATCCAACACCTATCTGTGAGTCGCCCCCCCTGCGGGGGGCGTGAGTTGAAATGGCCCACCGCAGGCTGTGAGCAAGAAAGCACCTGGTCGCTCCATATAGGGGCGTGAGTTGAAACAAACAAACAATAGGTAAAAACAGAAAGGAAAGATAAACATGAAAACGAATTATGAAGTATACGAAAACAATGCTGGTGGACTCGCACTGCTTGTATACGAAAACGGAAATCCGATGTATCTGCACACTGGTTATGAGTTTATGCCGGGACAGCTTACAGAAGACATTCGAGCGTTGACCTCCGGCGCTATTCCCGTCAGCGAATGGGACGGAAACGAAATCGACGACGTTCCTATTGAGGAAATCACGAAAGGTGCCCTTGTCAAAGATGCCACAACCACATATTGGGATGCCATGGGAAGCGCTGCTCATCTGGAGTTTGGTGAGAAATACTCGGAATAATAGCACTCTTATGCGGGATGTGAGTTGAAGGAAACAAATAAAAAAGAAGTCAGCTCAATGAAGCAGAAAGCGATATTTCGTAAATCCACACGATATGTCGCAGACCCAATTTAATTCTGATGGAGTATTCCCTCAGTCCATACAGTGGACTTTTTCGGTCGTATTCTGTAATAGGAGGATGAGCTTGCCAATGCAAGGCGAGCATAAGTGGTATGGTAGGTGTTATCTTCGGAATCACGGTTGTTTTCTTCTCTTTTCTGTATATCTTTACGCTTAACCCCACGGAGTTGGAAATCTTTTTGAATGGGTTGTTTTCCGGCTCTACGCTCTTTGCTATTGTCTTTTTTGGAATCGTCATTTTTTCTTTGCTTATCGCCTACTTTGTAGCAAAGTTGGAAGGAAAGTATCTCAGTGCAAGTACATATTTGGCAGCAATTATTGCATTGGTAATTCTTCTAGTGATAATCGTTATGCTGGGCGGTCTTGCATCGCTCTTTTTTGCCAAAGTTCTTTAATTCGGGATACAGAACAGAGCCAAATCTTTTTGAGGAATTTTGTTGCAATAATAACAAAAAAACTCAAAGAACATAAATTCGGAGGGGCCTCGTGAAAACTGATATTACCACTGACCTGATGCGTAAATTGATGGCAGATTACCAGGATGGAATGACTGTTGCTCAAATAGCCGAAAAGCACAACATGTCCCAGTCGGGTGCTTACTATATCCTGCGCAAAATGAACGGATATGTCGGCCGCAAGAGGCATGCAGTACAGATGCACAACCAATACGCCGACCGCAACCGACAAATCATTGAGGATTACCGAAATGGCGTAACGGCCATCGAGCTTGCCGAGAAGAACAACATTTCTCGGGCACGTATCTATATGATTCTTTCCCAAGTCGACGGTTATCGGACCCAGAAGGAACTGGGATATCCGAACAAGAAACATAAAAAGGGGGCATGAAGGCGGTGATAATATGCACACGGTGAAAAGGAATTTCATCATTACCATCATCTTTGCCAGCATTATCATCCTGTGCGGCATCGCAATGTACGCTATGGGAAATATTGCCTGGAAAGAATTGGGTGAAGGTATCCAGCAGTCCTCAACGCCGGCCGAGCATATTGGTGATGTGGAAGGATACGCTTTGCTCATCAATACGTTTCAGGATATCACAAATGGCCTATCCGCCTTTGTTTCTCAGCTTGTTGCTACTTTGATGATTGTGTATGGCGTCTTCCTCATTATCATGGGAATCGTCGCGAAGGCAATCTTCAAGAATAACAAGGACAGAATCATTGCATATCGGATTGTGACTGCAATCAACCTGGCCATTATGGCGATACCCTTGTTTGCACTGATTCAGCATAGCGGCCTTATGATTCATGTCGGGCGGGCACCCATTATCGAATACGCATTGTTCTGTGCCGACTTGGCCGCCTGTATTGTAATTGCGAGAGGAACGTATTCTTCAGACGTGAACTATTGATTGATTCGTCCGTATAAAACATATAAGGAGTAACGATACATGGAGAAATGCATCAACGTCATTGCCGGCCGTCCTGGCGCCGGAAAAACTCTTTGGGCCTGCCGTGAAGCAGCGAGAGCAGCAGAGGATGTCAACAACACGGTCATCTACATTGGCCATCAGGAAGAGTTTGACCGCATTCTTCGGTTGTCCAGCCATCATGAGAATATCTTCTTTGCCAAGCCGGTTGGCGCAACCAACGCTATTCAGATGGCTACCGAGCGGGCACTTGCAACCAAAAACAGCGGGGAAGATGTTGAGGCCCAGAACAATCGGAAGATTGTATACCTGTTCTATGACCAGTGCCGTTATGATATGTTCCCGGGCAGACGTGAAGCCCTGGAGGCTGCCGCCAACGCAGGCGTTATCGTCTATGTCATGTGCCAGGTTTATGCACAGATTGACAAAAACGACCTGAACTGGCTTATGCAGAAATGCAACTGCTTTGTTGTATCCAAGGGCAGAGCACCGCGCCCGGCGACTGAGGCCGAAATCAAGGAGAAGTATTGTGGCTGAGAGTAACAGCGGTCCGTACACCAAGGAATATACCGTCTATGTATCAAAAGAAACGGTAGCAAAGGTGCGTCGTTTTCTCAAGGCGGATTCCGAGGATAAATACCAGGGCAGTGGTTTCTCTATCCGGCTGTCTGTGCCGATGGATGAAAGGCACACTTTCCATGTCATCTGTCATGGGCGGGACGATGCACCATCGTATATGGAGGCAGAGCTTACTGATTGTGGAAGGACCATCCAACGGATTCCGTATCCGTCGAGAAAGTATCTCACAGGGGATTGGGTCCTTTCCTGCAAGGAAGGTTCTTTCAAGCTGACGGTCGAAGCATCTACGCTGCGATTCATGAATGGACAAGTACAAGACGTACATCAGGGCATCATTGTCCATGCTCTTTCCATTGATACTTCTCTATATTGCCCATACAATAATGAAATATTTGCCCTGTGCCCCGGGTATTTCAAGCAGCACATAACAAACGCCGGTGCATATCTTGGTCAGGTTCTTGTGAACGACATTTGTTCCTGCTTTGGAGTCGTAGGCATCTACTGCCTGAGTAACAAGAACAAGAATATTTCAAGGTTTGACCAGGATGCCTTCAAAAAGGCCATTCCGTTCCTCAAGGAATATGAGCGGCGCAAAAATCTTCCTCTTATTATTCCTGAGCACTTCGGTTTCGATATGCCAAAAGAGGAATGGACTGCATTCCTGCGGTTATTGGAAGAAAATTTCCCGGGCAGTATCATTCTGAAGCGCTGATGCAAGTACAATCTAAATTTTATTGTATTTTCGGATTGACGCTCTAACAAAAGTAACTATCATAAATTCCATAAAACTCGTGTATTCCCAAAGCAACCGGCTTTGGTGTCCTTACACGAGTTATTTTTTGCCTATAGGCAAGGAGGAAAATTGTATGAAAAACAACTACAATCCCACTGTTCCTAATCGTGGCTTCACCCATGGCGGCTGGTTCCATGCAGACGATGTTTTTTCTGCGGCTCTTCTGCGAATTCTCAATCCAGATATTGCGATTGAGCGCGAGTTCGAGGTGCCTACTGACTTCGACGGTATCGTTTTCGATGTCGGCGGCGGGGAGTTCGACCATCAGCATCCGGCTGGGTCTCAAATCTCGGCAAGTATCGGTTTAGGTGTCGGCGGCGGGGAGGTCGACCACCACGCCGAACCCAGGGCGACCCGCGAAAACGGTGTCCCCTATGCGGCATTCGGGAAACTGTGGGCCGTCTATGGTCCGCAGCTCGTCGGCCATGACCAGGCCAAGTGGTTGGATGAGACCTTCATTCAGGCTCTGGACTCTACCGACAATGGTGGAGACCCGAACCCTCTGTCCGATGTGATTGACGGCATGAATTCGCTGTGGGACTGCGAAGAAGACCAGAATGTCTGCTTCGAGCAGGCCGTAGACCTGGCGTATCAGATACTCAAGCGGCAGATTCAGGTATGTAAGTCCCGTGAGGCTGCTGTCGCCTTTTTTACGACCTAACAAATGTGCGCCAGCTTCTGACGGTTAAGAAAAACCCGGAAACGGTCTGAGAAATCAACACAAGGTTAAAGTAAGGACAGGCACTTTGAGATTTATCTCTAGGCGCCTGGAATGCACAGGTCGTGCCGGCCATTCTCAACAGCCGTGTTCCTACCATTCCGTTCCCGGAAAAGTGGTGGGGTGCGCCAGAAGAGCAGTTGCCGGACGGGGTGACGTTCTGCCATCCCTCCGGGTTTATGATTTCGGCAAAAACGGAGGGGACCGCTGTACTCGCCTGCAAATATGCCATCCGACACAACGTTTGATGGTTATACGAAGAAAGGGGGCAGCTTCCTTGGGAGGCTGCCTCTTTTTTGGTTGCCGAACCAACAAAAGTATGTACACTCTCCCTTATAGAATCACATTTGTACAAAAGGAGCTTTTAACATGAAATCTTTGAAACTGAACCTCGTCTTTCTCATCCTGTCATCCTGCGGCATCCTTCTGTGGGGACTGGCATACCTCTGTTTTGGTACGTTATTGATATCAGGATGGAACCCAACCGTTTTCGGAGAAGGACTTGACATCATTGGAAAGGCATTTGGTATCCTCATCAATTTTGGAGGAGTTCTTATTCTATCTGTTGGAATCGCCATTATCGTTCTTGCTGCCATGGCAAGGAAAAAGTTCGGCATGACGCAGAAACAGATTACGACTTACAGAGTGCTTACCTGTGTTGCAGATTGCCTTCTTGTATTCATGACCGCATTTAACCCATTTTTTTGGGTGTCAGTAGTGATGCTGTTCTTTATTCCCAGCATGGTTTACTTAGCGGTCGTTCTTTTCACTGTGGTATATACTATGGTGACCGCGTTTTCAAATAATATCGGGAACGACACAATGGGACCATATTAAAACATCCCGCAGCCGACACGCGGTCTTGAAGATTGCAGCCGGCTTTTTATAAGGAGAAGATTTATGTCATATGGATTCAATATGTATTTTGCCAAAGCCGACTCCATGCAGGAGGCTCTCTTTCTGGCAAATCAGTTTGTAAAGACCGTTTGTACCCCTGAAAGAATGCAGGACCTCATCACACAAGACCCTTTTTATGTCCCGTCAGTGCATTACTGCGCACATCCTGAAGAACGGAAATTTTCCAGACTTGCCGACAAATACTGGCTATACAGTCTTTTCAATTATCGGTTCGTTTACTGGGAAAAGTTCAGGCTTCTCGGTTTTGTAAGCGATGGAAATATCAAGGACGATTGGATGAAGGTATTCGGCATGCGTGGCGTATGCTCAGTATACTTTCAGAATTCCACGGACCAAGATTACACCATGGATGAGTGGCCAACGTCCATCCCATATTTCAAAAAGAGATGCCAAAAATACAAAAAGTTGGCTGAAAAAGATTATACCAGTGTCATCAAGTATCTTCGCACGCAGGGCGAGTACGTCTATGCGGAAAGCGAAGATATGTCCGATGAGGATGCCAAGGACGCCTTTGATTATATCATTGACGCTGCCTTGTACTCTCATATCTTTAATGAATTGGAACTGAGCACCTGGCTGTATGGCAATGATTCTCCTTACTTTGAGAGATTCGCAATCAATGGCATGAAAACATCGGAAACTGTCATGGATTTGAGCGAAACAGTCAACCGGTACGTCAACGAAACATGTGACAACATTGACAGAAAGACTGTTACGATTGCGCCGGTCTTTATCGAAGGAGAAACCCAAACGCTCAAAATCTTCAAGTACATCCATGATAGACATGATAAGGATGTCGATGTCCGCGCTGTCATTGATGAGGTTATCCAAGAATATTTGAATTCCAGAGAAGGGAAAGAGATTTCAGAAAAATTCAGTGGTAATTCTGAGGTCTTAAAGTACAGCTTTTTGCTATCCCTTATTCCAGATATGTATTTCAGAAGCCATGGTTTGTTCCCGGTGAGAAAAGGTCAGTACGCCGCTCCGGTCGTATTTGAGCCTTCCGAAAATATCAGAATGAAAAAAACGGATGAGTGATATGTCGAATGTTACAATCGTGGATTGGAGGACTGGAGTACCGGAAGATTCCGGCTTAGAGGCAACGCAGTCCTTTGGCTGCGAGTTTTTTCAAGTTTTGGTTTCAGGCCGGTATAATATGGAAGGTCGGTTTCTGGTTTCTATTATCAATAGGATGCGATGGAAAAAGACCGGTTACGATGCCCTGGATAACAGTTCTTCCCTTGGTGTCCCCTTAGACGGGAAATGGCATTGGCAGACTGGCATGGCCGAAATTGCGGCATGGTGTCCGTTGCCAGACATCAAAGACCCTCGTTGGATTTCATGCCAAGAAAAATTGCCAGAAGAGACAGAGAAAATCTATACTTCCGGCCGTTTGAAAATAATTACGGTGTTGGCGGTACATGAGATTTATGAGGGAATTCCAAGAATTAGTATGCTCAACCGGGTAAATATTGAGAAAACAGGAATTCCACACCTTGATGAGCAAACAACTGATGGATGGGAATGGAGCAGCAATGCCGGCAATGTGCTGACATGGATGCCGCTTCCTTCTCCATTTCAGGAATCGTAATGGTTTCAAAGCGGTAGCCGTCTCGGCTCAAATCACTGTACGGACTAATAAAAGTACATACATTGATACCCGTAAACTCGTGAATTCTGAAGCATATAACTTCAGCGCATTTGCACGAGTTTTTCTTGTATAAGGAGGAACTATAATTTATGACTTATCGCGAACTGCTTGATATGTTGGAATCCAACAACAAACCCATCATTGTCAAATTCACAGACAGACGTACGTTTTCGACATCGTTTCCACCCGCCGGAATGGTTGCAGAACTGACGAGCATCGAACCATTCGTTTCACTGTACATGTTCCATGGCGAGCCTAAGAGCTGGGCCGAAGTCACAGAGGACATGATAGAAAAACTGCCGGCTTACTGCCGGAAAATCTATATGTGCAAATTCGGCTTCAACTTCAGACGGTTCTGCGCCACGAATATGGGTTTCGACAAGTTTGACGCCTATCACAACTCATGGCTGGAAGACAACGTCGACGGTCAGGGACGGTACGAATTCCGACCCGGCTTTGCTACGAAAGAATCCTTGTTCTTGAATGACGAGGTGGACATCTTCGACATCGTGAGTGAAAGTGAAGCAGGGGGTGTTTCTTACGACGAGGCAAAGAGTGCCACGAGCAAGAATCACGATACCCTGGCTGAGTTCATCCATCATGTCGAAGATACCATCAAAAGCCTGGACAAAAACGATGTCCATTACCCTGAATATGCACGCCATCTGTTGATGGTCAAGAAGAATCTGGACACCCTTTGAGAGCTGAGGCAAACCCTCACTCATTTAAGGCAGGCGCTTTGAGATTTATCTCTAGGCGCCTGCCTTTTCTGTTTTGAGTTGCTTTTCTAACAAAAGTAATGACAATAGAACCATAAAACTCGTGGAATCCTGAGGCAATCCGGCTTCAGTGCATTACACGAGTTATTTTTTTGCCGTAAGGCAAGGAGGAAAACGTATGTACAATTGTTCTGTTGACCTGTGCGATGAAGAAAACGTCTTTTTGGGAGATGTTTCGGAGTCGGCCGACACCATCGAAGAAGCCAAACGAAAAGCAAGCGAACGCTGCCAGGAAATCTGCAAAGATGTTCCGGTCGCGTACGCATCCGTGACCGTGACTGATGCCAGCGGCAACTATGTGGACGGTGATGAGTTCACTCTCCATAATGGAGAACTGGCGGCCTGAACAAACAGGAGAAGCAAAAGCGAAAAAGCAAAGCCTTGTTATGTACTGAGCAGGGAAGGAAAAATATGGAATTCACACATCTTTTCCGAGTTCTTAAAGATGCTTCAGCCGAAGGTCGAGAAATCGAGGCGTTTGTGACTTTTGCTACAGACGCCTTTGTCTCAAACAGAAAGCTCACAGCCGCAGAAAGAACTTATATTCTGTCTTCCAAGCAAATTACGCGAAACAGTCCGTATGTGACCTATTTTGTTTCTGCCAGAAGCCTGGATGGAACCGATAAAAACATTCGTGTTGAGGTCTTCATGGAGAACAGCCTCGCCTTTGTATATCGGCTTCATCGCACCACACGAAAAGTTGGCTGCGATGGTTTGACAGTCGGAAAATGCGGCATCATCAAGCATCAGCTTCTTTACACTGATGGGACGCAGATTCTGAATATGGGTTACTACGACACACTCAAGAAGGCTGCCGCTGCCATGCGAAATGATGTGGCAAAATCCGCCGGGTGTGGAGTGCGTACTCTTGGCAAGTATGCAGAAGCAAACAAGGAAACATGCAAGGTCGACGATATGTCCGCCTGTCTGAACACCGAAAATGGATGCAAGGTCTGGAAAATCGACCGCATCTATACAAACGGTGAGGAATTTCTGAATTTTGACGACATGACCGAATCAAGCAGTTTATCTGCCAAGGTTTGATAACACAGGAGGAAAACAATATGGAATACAGTGCTCTTCGTAAGATTCTTTGCAATGCTGCTATCAACGGCAAGACCGTGGAGGCCTTTGTGACCTTCACGCCGGCCAGCTTCGGCTTTGACAAGGAGTATTCGAAACGTGCAAGAACCTATACCTTCACGTCTCGGGAAAAGGCGTTCAATCCGAATGTCGGCGGCTATTCTATTTTCGGAAGCTCTTTGGATGGCTCCGATAACGGCGTTCGCCTGGAGTCTTACATGAAGGACGAGAAGGGTGGTCCTGACGGTTGGAAGGTCCAGACCTGCGGTATCATCAAGTACATGCTCACCTACGTCTACGAACGGAGTCTGAGCGTCATCGGATATTTTGACACGCAGGAAGACGCCAACCGCGCCATGTGGCTGGATATGGCCAAGGCTGTTGAGTGTGAGCCGGACGAGCTTGCCGACTACATTGAAGAGAACAAAGAGGACTGTGAGTTCGGTCCTATGTCCTCCTGGCTCAACAAGCGTGGGAACTCCGACTGGACTATTATCCCCATCTTCATGGATGGCGAAAAGGTCGTTGTCCTTGACGACTGAGAAAGGAGAAAACGCATGGGTGGAAACATGGGCCTGGTACCGACAAAACAGTGTATCCAGAACATGAAGGAAGCATTCCCGGAAGGAGCTGAGGTAGAACTCATCTTTATGGATGATATCTACCGAACAATGCCGGCCGGCCTTAAAGGGAAGGTCGTTTGCATTGACGGCATAGGCACGATTCATGTTGCTTGGGAGAACGGAAGTTCTCTCGGCGCAGTCTGGAATGCTGATGTCGTCAAGAATTCCGCATCTGGAATCTGTTCCAACAGCTTTTGGAATGACGACCAGGGTGTCGGTTTGATGTAACAAGCAATAAAGATAAGAGAGCAAAGCTGTTAAGCAGTTTTGCTCTCTTTTTTTATGTGTACAGGAAAAAGATGTCGTATTCCATTGTAATCCTAACAAAAGTAAATAGTATACAGACAGATTGTGTTCAGCTTATGAAATATGCATGAAGAAGAACACAAAATTTGACTTAAAGAAGGGAAGTGAAGGGCGCATTTCTCATAAAAGGGGAATACATTGTTGCGCCACAATATGAGAAGAGAAATCAATGATACTGCGCCAAAAGCGAAAAGTCGCATTCCAATTCTTGGGGTGGTTGCGGTTGTCGCCGTAACTGTCGCAGCGTCTATGACCGGTTTTTCTGGCGCCTATTTGGTCGACAAGGAAAGCAAAGTGAACGACATCACTATGGACAACATCTATACGGAACTTACGGAGCCTGAATGGGATAAAAATACCATTGAGGACCGTACCGTATGGCCCGGGAAGGTCGTTTCAAAAGACCCTACCGTAACGAATCTTCAGGAAAGCACATCTCCTTGTTTTGCTTACCTGGTCGTTACGACACCGAAAGAAGTTGTCCGTGTCTATGATGATGCGGGAGCTATCGCAAATGACGGGACTGCGGTAGAAACCGAACTGTTCACCTATCAAATCAATGATGGCTGGACAGAACTTGAAGACTACCAGGTCAACAAAGCCGATTACATCACCCGTGTATTTGCGTATGATACGGAATTGGCTCCCGGGGAATCCACTGTTCCGCTGTTTGACTCTGTTCAATATGCCACGGTCATTGAGGGTGATATTACGCAGGGCACAGCACTGAATATCCCTGTACAGATGGTCACAATCCAGAGCGAATTCCTGGCCGATGGGGAAGGGAACGTTGCTGACACCCCAGAAAAAGCCTATGACGTATATGTGAATCTCGCATAAAAGAAGGAGGTGAAAACTGTGCAAAAGTTCGCAAAAATTTATGGGATGATTGCGCTTTTTGTTGTTCTCGCTATTACGAGCTTCGCCGGTACCTATGCATATCTGGTTCGTACGGACAATCTGGTAAACAGCCTGTTTGTAGGTGAGAACCGCATTGAGGTGACGGAGGAATTCGACCGCCCCGGCAAGGTTACTCCAGGCATCAGCTTCCATAAGATGCCGTATGTCACCAATACCGGAAATCTGGATTGTTTTGTCCGGTGTAGAGTTGATTTTTCTTCTTCTGACGCAGGCCGAAACAACAATGAAGGTGGATACAGCACCCTTGACTACAATACCACGGATTGGACCTACAATCCCGATGATGGGTACTGGTACTACAATTACATCCTGAAACCAGACGAATCCACAAAAGACCATGCCTTGTTTACCACTGTAACTATTTCGGATACGGCAGACGAGAAGAAAATGACCGACTTCGATATCTATGTGTATACCGAGAGTTATCAGGCAGGCAACCATTCAGCAGACGATTACATGTCTTCTGACATTTGGGGAGCGATGGAATAAGGATGGCACATAAAATCATCAACACCTTTGAAAACATCGTTATTGCGGTTATCGCTTTGCTGCTCATTGCTTTCATTGCACTGAAGGCCGCCGGTTTTCAGTTCTTCGTTGTAATGAGTGGCTCAATGGAACCGGTGCTGCCTGTAGGCTCTGTTGTTCTCGTAGAACCGACTCCATATAACGAAATCCAGGTAGGCGATGATATCTCGTTTGTGGTTGGAGAGGAAAAGGTTACCGTTACCCACCGCGTAGTAGAAAAAGATGAAAGCGCCAATACCCTGACCACAAAAGGCGTTGCGAACAATGTTTCTGACGACCCGATACCGGCAAGCGCAGTAATCGGGAAGGTAATCTTTGATATTCCGTTCATCGGAAGACTTCTTTACTTTCTCAGCAGCCTACAGGGCAAAATCGTTGCTGGAATCGTCGTAGTAGCATGGGTCACCATTACCATGCTCATAAAGCAATTGGAAAAATCTGAGTAAATGAGAGGTAAAACACCATGAACAAGAAGATTGCAGTAGGTGGAATTCTGGTCACCTGTGCCTTGGCAGCTTCAGCTATTGGCGGAACGATGGCATTTCTGACCGATAAAGATTCTGCCGTGAACACCTTTACCGTTGGCCATGTCAATCTGGATTTCGATGAACCTGACTGGGACCCAAATCCGGACCCCGAAAATCCGGATGCACCGATTGATGGCAAGGACCTTGTTCCTGGCCGCTCCACCGATAAGACGCCGGTCATTTCTTCTGTCGATGAGAAGGATAATATGCCGGCATATATGCGAGTGAAGATGGAACTCGTAGACACAGAGACCAACGAACGAATCACAGACCCTGCCCGGATTCAGAAAATCATGAACTGCATCCGGTACGACGCCTCCGGTACAGGTCTGTCTGAAACGGTCGGAACTCAGGGTGCCAGGTTTGACCAAAAAACGATGGATACATTTCCGACCGTGAATCCAATGTTTGTTGAGGATACCACATACACCGCCAACACACCGGGGTTGTACTACTTCAACTACGTAGGCGAAGATGGGGTTGTTGACGAACCGAACGGAAACGACGATATCTTCTACGCGGGAGATTCTGTCGACCTGTTTACGAACGTCGTTATCCCTGCGGAATATCTGAATGAAGACATGAAGCTGATGGGCAATTACAAGATTGCACTTCAGCCACAAGCGATTCAGGCTGAAGGTTTTGCCAACGCCACTGAGGCTTTTGATGCACTCCAGGGATACGATACCACGGAACACCTGGCTGACATCAACGACAATACCGACCTGGAGAAGTTTGACGACACCAAGAGTGAATAAAATGCATCGCAACAAACCAAAAGGAGTTGATTTGTGTTGCAAACGAAGCAGAAAAAGACGTTGAGCATCGGCATCATCCTTTGTACGATTGTCGCGGTGCTCAACATTGGCTTTACCTTTGCCGCGTGGACCACTGAAAAGATGACTTACAACAAGGTGACGGCCAACTCGGTTCAAGGAGAAATCAAGGAAATATACGACCAGGGGCAGACCATCGTTCCAAACGTCGACATCGAAAAGAACGTTTGGGTGAAAAACATTGGTTCAGCAGATGCTTTTGTTCGAGCAAGCATCAAGTATCAGTTTGATGACGGGACCCCTCTGGAAGAAGATATTTCCTTTACTCTGAATTCCGCAGATTGGTACGACGGCGAGGACGGGTACTACTACTATCGCCGCGTTCTTCATCCTGGCGAAGAAAGCACCCCGTTGTTTGAGTCCTTCAAAATCAGTGGAGACCTAAAGAACAGTGAAGTCGGCAAGACCGGACGAGTCATTGTTCATACTGATTTCGTACAGGCTGAATGTGATGGATTGTCATACTGGAACAAGACAATGAAAGAAATCGGTATCAAGTATACCCCCGAACCGTATGAACAGAAGCTACTCCGTGTGATTTTCATGGGCAGAAACAAGGGTGTTCAGTTGCCAGAAGGTACAGATATGTTCCTCAGCTTCAAGGGTCTTGTCCCTGGAACGTCTCGCAGTCAGGACATTGAAGTGAGTAACGAGGCAGACGAGCCTGTTTACATTTCGCTGCGTGCAGAAGTAGCCGGATACGACTCGACTATGACGGAGATTCAACGCAAGCAAGTCGATGAAATGCTCCAGAAATACATCACCATTGTTATTACAGACAACGAAGGCCAGGAATGGTACAAGGGACCTATTTGGGGCAACCTGAACGGCGACGGGGAAAATCGTTTGAAATCCATGCGCTACGACCATGACCTGGGGTACTTCGCTCCCAACGAAAAAAAGGACTTGCATATTTCCATGACCTTCTCACCCGATATGCCTCAATACAATAATGACCTTATCGGGTATGTCAACTGGGTATTCAAAATCACTGCCTTTGATGACATGGTCTTTACCAGTCCAGAACCGGAAACCGGTATTGGTGCAATGGCAACAGCAGCTATTCCCTTTACAGCTACAATTGGCGCCGGCTCCGCACTTCTGCTTATTTTCCTTCTGAGCAAACGAAAGGAAAAGAAGAAACAAGCCTAATCCGCATCCCGGCAAATGCCGGGAGCCGCATAAAATGCAGTACCTCCACGTGGCATGCGGCGGGCAACAAAGTAAAACAATTACTTTGGCAAAACTGCAAAAAGAAAGGAGAAAGTCACTTTATGCGAGGAAATCCTGCAAAGCGAATCTTGGGAGTGGTTTTAGCAGCAGCGCTAACCCTACAATCTTTTACTCCTGTCGCATTTGCCGAAAGCACGGAGACATATATAGCCTCTGCTCAAGACGAAGGAGTAAGTGACAACATCGTCAATGAGGGAATTCCAGTCAAAATTCAAACCAGCGAGTCTGCGGCAACACCCGAATCGGGTGACGAACAAGAGAACTCGAGTGTTTCATCCAACACTGTTTTCAATGTAACAATTGATATAAACAGAGGAACACTTCCGGCAGAATGGATTGAAACAGCAAATGGTTTTCATGATGGTCTAAATACGCAGAATGATTCTGGAAACATCAGCATCAAAGAAGATGGCGACAATCTCGTTGTTACTGCAACAGGGCGTGAATCCTTGTATTTGATGAATCCTACTCCAGAAAACGGTGATGAATATTTTTCTGGATGGGTAAGCGACGGGGGACAGATTGATGCCGAAAACTCTACGTTCACTTTTGACCCGCAAAAATCAGAGTACACTATTACTGCTCAGTATTCCAAAGTGGAAGAGGAATCTGAGCAAGTAAACAATGCCCGTGAATATACAGAAATTTCTGAAGAAGATAATTCTTCAGGCATTTCTTTTTTTGCATTGAAACCAACGGATGATTATACAAAGCTGGACCTCGCTATGGAAGGTCTTGAATTTGTATATGAAGACGGACAAGTTCAAACTTTCACAGCTCCGTATGACGGAGAATATGTGATTACTGCCTATGGAGCCAATGGCGGTACTGGTTACGCCAAATATGATGGCTATGGTGTTCCTGGGCGTGGAGGCATGACCGAGGCAACCGTTCACCTCGAAGAAGGGCAGACGATTTATCTGTACATTGGTGAAGCTGGCGGCGACTGGTCCACAGAACGTACCTTTGGCGGTGGTGGTGGCGGCGTAGATGCCGACCATGCTTGGGTAGGTAGCGACGACGGTTCTCTGCACATCTTTGGCCGAGGTGGCGGAGCTACCTATGTATCTGTCGATGCATTCGATATGGCCAATGCCGGTCAGGCACCGCAAGACTTTACCGCAGAACAGCAAGCTCAGAATGATGCGGCTGCTGAAGAAGCCAAAAAGCATATAATCATGCTGGCTGCCGGCGGTGGTGGCGCCGGCGAAATGGGCTCGCCGTATATTCATAAAGGTTTGAATGGTGGCGGATATGAAGGTGGCATTCTATACGAACAAAATAAATACTATCTCGGCTACGAACAAGCCGGCATGATGACCTACGACGCAACAGTCGGAGGCCGAAAGCTAACATATGAAGAGCGTGTAAGTGCCTGGCTATATCCTGCAACACAAACACGCGCAGGCTATGGATACCATTACAGTATCAACGGCGAACTGTACGACCCTAACCCGGCAAACAAAGACCCAATTGAATATCTGTACCCAGAAAGAGAAGCTCGTAACTGGGGTTCTTTCTTCTTTGGTTCAAACGCCATGGCTTGCACAGGTGCTGGCGGTGGCGGTTGGTTCGGCGGTGGCACTGACTACGCTATGGATGGCGGTGGCGGTTCTTCTTATATTGGAACATCTGTGTTGACCGCCGATGGTACCGAGGTCACCATAACTGACCCAGAAACCGTGGCAGGCGCAAACATCAAATATGATAACACCAAAACATCGCCATTCTACGTCAACGGGCGAGTCTTAATCAAACTGAAGGACGGACAGGCGCAGATTGCATCTGTTTTGCAGAAAGCAGCAAACGAAGATATTAGCTCATCTCATATTGAAAGTATTATTGGTGACGAATACGGCCAAACAGTCTTGTTCTCATCTACTTCTTCAACAAGCAACGAAACCGTTGGATATACAGCTGTAATATACTATACCCCAGGTCCGGATACTGTAAAAGTTGAACCAGAATGGAAATACAACACATACAGGTCGCCTGAGTTTGTCACCTGGAACGATAGCGTTGCAAAAGCAATAAACCCATCTCTGGAGGTTAATATTAACAACCAAGAAATTGGTGTTCCTCAACCTGGGGATAAATACTATAATCCAGAATACGATGGATGGAACGCGATTGTCTCGCAGATGACAATTTCCAATGTTTTCTTGGATATATTCAACCCTCCCCATATGGTTGCATACAATTTCAAGTGCGGTGCCGTAGGAAGTGTATCTCTGTCGTCCGGAATAAAGACTATTGAGACAGAAACCGAAGAAGATGGCAGCCTGACAACAGATTACAGCATTTCCATGAGACATATGGGTGTAAATACATATAATACGGCAAACAACATCAATGTTGCTGCCGACTCTACCCCATATAACTCTACCAGTCTGGATGACGTTGTTGCAAATACGGCCCAGCACGAATTTTCAACCTGGGCATATCCGGAACTTGTTGTCGAAACTCCGAAAACATTGAGAACATTCAATGTACTGTTCACATCACCATCCAGAAACAGAAACGACTCAATAAGCTATGATGCAGATTTGGCTGAACAGTTGGGAATTGTTGTTACTGGAACCAAGGAAAATTATATTTTCACTCAGCAGGATGGATTGAATAAAGACCAGTGGACTCAATTCCTAAGAACTGTCACCTTCACCACTTATGACCCGCTAATAATAAGCGCTGATAAAGTGGAAAAGGGTGTCAACATTGAGTGGTTGGGTTTCGAGGAATCTACTTCTGGTGCTGGCGATAAACCGGTACCACAATTGAGCGACTATCCCAATGTAATCAATCACGATATAAGTAAAAGCAGCCTAAGCATTACCAGTTCTGGTAAAGTCTATCATGTTACAGGCAGCACAACATCCAACACAATATATGTTGCATCTGGCGTAACAACCACCATCTTTTTGGACAACGTCTCCATCACAACTTATCGCGAAGGAACTGGATGGGGTTCTGGTGACCCAAACCGTGCAGGCGATGGTTGTATCGTATGTTCGCATTCCAACACGACGATTGTTTTGATGGGAACAAATACGTTGAGAGCACAGGCACAGTTTGCAAACTGCATAGCCAAAAATGGTAAAGATGGTCAGCTCACCATAGATGGCAACGGAACACTTTCGTGCACGGGCGCAGGTGGCCATGCAGGAGCTATTAGCGCAAGTGTAGAATGTTCTTTCTGGAACTTCACTCAAAAAAACGGAACAATCATTGCTCATGCTGGCGGCCATACTGCTGCAATTGGTTCTGGATGCCGAAACGATTCTCAACGGTCTGGTGACAGATTGGGCGCTGGCAACATCCGTTTTGAGGGTGGCACAACTTATGCTTATGGTAGTTCTTGTGGAGCTGGAATTGGTTCTACCTATGGCGCTCCAGTCAATGGTATTTACATCAGTAACGGCGCAAAAGTTGAAGCTCATGGTGGTGAATACTCCCCCGGAATCGGTTCTGGCGGACGTGATGCAAACATTGAAGGCGGAGTTTCCAGCTGGTTCTACAATGTGTCAAACATTGTGATTTCCGAAAAGATACTGTAGTAACTGCTTTTGGCGATAAGGCTACAAACATGCCCGGAATCGGATGTGGCAAAGACCCTCTGAATAGCAGCCGGGGTGTTTTGACAAATGTCGTAGCGAAAACAGATACGGGATTCCAAGGATATGTTCGTTACGGCTCATCCGAAGAAAACGCACAGTATTCTACTTCGTCGCCCACAACACCGTTTGAAGGCACCGGCAACATTGGAACATATCTTGCATCTCAAGTAAACGCCGGCAAACCTGTTTACTACACCCAGATATTCTTCTCTTTGAGTTCAAAAAACAAGGCTCTTGGAGATGCAGATATTATTGGAACACAGGTTGAGGATGTGAAAGACTATACCGCTGGCGGGCTTCCTCGTGTCTCTGGTGTGGTTTGGGCCGAAAACGATAGAGATGGCGTCTATATCCAAGGCGACGAACCGGTTGTAAGCAATGTAAAAGTTCAGCTCGTAACTGAAGCAGGAACTGTCGCAAAAACGACCACCACAAATGAAGCTGGATTGTACACTTTCACAGGTGTAGACGAGGGAAGGTACAAAATAGTTTTCGAGGTCCCAGAAGGTACAATTGACGGGCAGTACGATGTTTCTAATAAGCCCGATGCGTCTGAATTTGAAGGAAAAGTCAAAAACTGCACAAATAATAATTGGGAATCCGATATTTTTGTTTCTTCTCGAGGCGGAAAAATCGAAAATGTAAACTGTGGCATATACGTTCCGAGCAGTATCAGTGGATTCATTTGGGATGACACAAACAGAAACGGGATTTTTGACGCTGGAGAAGAAAAAGCCGAAGGCGTCACAGTATCTCTTCAGAAAAACGGAAATGCAGCCACCGATGTTTACGGGAAAGAGTATCAGCCAATTGTCACAAACAAAAACGGTGAATACGCATTTTATAATGTGCCGGCAGGTTTGACATCATATGAGGTTGTCATTACCTCTGGAAGCACAGACATAAAAAATGCGACGGTCTCTCCAATTCCTGATTCATCTACGCCGGCAGAACAAGCAAATACAGCTTACCCAATAACATTAGGAGATGTATCTTCGAGTTTTGAGTTGGAAAAAGCAGTAATTGCGAACTTGTACATTCCATCTATTTCCAAAGACCTAAAACCAGTAAATCTCAACTACAAAAACTGTGCTCTCAGCATCAGACCTCTTATTTACGGATATGTGTGGGCTGAAACTGATTACAACGGAATCTGCGATGGATTCGAGGCAGGAAATCCAAAGGCAACAACAGAACAACTTCTATCTAATGTAGAAGTAACCTTAAAAGACAAATCAGGAAATCCTGTATCCAAAACATACACTAGCACTACAGGTTACTATGAGTTCTCTAATGTTGCTCCAGGAAAATACACTGTAGAGTTTGCAAAAGCAGATGGCTTTACTGCTGGAGGAAAAATTTCGGAAGATGAAATTGGCTTTGACCCTCTGCTTGATACAGTGATTCCTCAAAGCGTTCCAGACCAGATAGGTAACAGTACCACTGGAGTTTTCAATGAAGAACATCTTACCGGTTTGGTATCAAATAAAATATCTATTGATTCCGTATCGCTAAGAGATGCCAGCGAAAACTCCGAAGCATTCAGAATGAATGTGAATGCCGGCCTGTTTGCTCCATCGTCTGTTTCCGGCTTGGTCTGGGAAGATTATAACCAGGACGGAATAAGAGCCGAAGACGAAGAGTTGCTTGATGAAGTTAAAGTGACCTTGTTGAAATACACAGGAACGGATGTAAATTCTGAAAGCAGCTATTCTGTCGTAACGGCCAACCGTAAAGATGCTACCATTCAAACGGGACAATCCCTTGATGTTATTTCTGGCACAGTAAAAGAGGGAACGGCAGGAACATACTGCTTTAACAATCTCCCCACTGGAATCTATGCTGTTCGCTTTGAATCCGGCGACTATGATATGCGGTTCTATATTGTCTCCGCAAAAGACGCTACTACTGATGAAACGGTTGACAATGACACAGTAGGTACGTACACAAACGATGAAGAAGAATTGATATCTGCTTTCACAGGAAACATTTCAATTCCATCTCAAACGGATATGGAACTGTACGGATACGAAAACGCACACAACGATATGGGTGCATATCAAAAACTGCGCGATGTCACCGTAACGAAGCAAATCCACGCCAGTGAAATTGAGTGGGACCATGGCACTCCGACCTTCATGATTACCGTTTATGGTACAGACCAAAAAGGCGTCTTCCATGAATATAACCATGCGTATGAATTCACTCAGAAATATGTAGAAGATAACACCGATGAAAACGGCATTGTCTCCATGACATATACCTTTGAAGGAATTCCGTATGCAAGAATTTATAACGTGGAAGAACAGAACACCTCAAGGTTCTGTCTTGAAGCCATTTCTGGCTCTGACAACGCTACATTTGAAGGTGAAGTGGCTGCTCTGGACCTGAAATACGATGTTTCCGGTGAAGTTACCTTCTTGAACAAGGTATCTCATTATCGGGATACAAGCGCCAATTCGTTGGTTACAAACTCTTTGCTTGCAGGGTAAGCAAGCATCCCGGCAGATGCCGGGAGTTACACATAAGCTGCACCTCCACGTGGTGTGTAACGGGCAACAAAGCAAATTGCTTTGGCTAAGCAGCAAAAAAACGGTCGAAAGGAGAAATAAGTAATATGCGCAATAGTTCCGTAAAACGCATGTTGGGCATCGTCTTGGCCTCGACGATGTTGTTGCAAATGTCGGCACCTACCGTTTATGCAAACAATGAAGCCAGTGACAGCATTGTAATGCAGGGCGACCCGGTTCTTGTCCAAGAGTCCGAAGATAATGCCGAACAATCGGATATTGCCACATCCGAAACAGCAGATGACCAGGCAGCTACAGCTGAAACGGCAGACCAGAACACTTCAGAGGAAACTGAAACCTCCAACATTCCAGAAGGCACTGTGTTCACCGTTACAATTAACCCTAACGGAGGGCATCTGCCTGCCGAGTGGATTAAGACGGCAAATGGAGTTCATGAGGACTTGGAAACAGAATCCGGAACACTGGATGTTACGGAACAGGAAGATGGAATTCTTGTTGTGAAGGTACAAGGCCGTTCTTCATTGTCTTTGATGAACCCGACATCTCCTGACACATCAAAATATTTTTCGGGTTGGGAATGTAACACTGGCAATGTCAATGACGAAAACAGTGTACTGACCTTGGATGGAAGCACAACGGAATACACTTTGACCGCCTGCTACGAAGACGTTGTATCTGAATCCGATAAGGTCGAGAATGCCCGTACCTACACAGAAATCACAGAGCAGGAAGATTCAGGCGCGGCTCTGTTTGCACTAAAGCCCTCTGATTCATATTCAAAGCTGGAGCTTGCAATGGAAGGCTTGGAGTTTGTTTACGAGGACGGACAAATACAAACATTTACGGCTCCGTATGATGGAGATTATGTCATTACCGCATTTGGTGCTAACGGTGGTACCGGACGTGCTGAATATGCAGGTTATGGTGTTCCAGGCCGTGGAGGCATGACCGAAGCAACCGTCACACTCAAAGCCGGTCAAACCATCTATATGCACATTGGTGAAGCCGGAGGAGATTGGAGCACCGAAAGGACATTCGGTGGCGGCGGTGCAGGCTGTGACGAAGAACACGCCTGGATAAGCTACGATGACAACTCTTTGCACATTTTTGGTCGTGGCGGCGGTGCCACCTATGTTTCTGTAGACAATTTTGACATGGCCAACGCCGGCCAGGCTGCGCAAGACTTTACGGCAGAGCAGCAATCTCAAAACGATACCGCAGCTGCTGAGGCAAAAAAGCACATAATTATGCTTGCTGCCGGTGGCGGTGGCGCAGGTGAATATGGTTCACCATATGTGCATCTAGGTCTTTCTGGCGGCGGTTATGAAGGAACCAGCTTATTCGCACCACGTCATTATCAAGGATACCTTGATAAGGGCATGATGACATATGACGCTACGGTTGGTGGCCGCACACTTTCATTTGATGAAAGAATCAACGCTCAGCTTTGGCCTGCAACACAAACTCGCGCCGGTTATGACTTTCACTACAGCATCAATGGTGAATTGTATGATTCCAACCCGGCAAACAAAGACCCCATTGATTTGCTGTGGCCAGAAAGAGAAGCTCGTAACTGGGGTTCTTTCTTCTTCGGCGCCAATGCGATGGCATGTACCGGAGCTGGTGGCGGCGGTTGGTTTGGTGGCGGCACCGATTATTCCTTTGATGGCGGCGGCGGTTCTTCCTATATTGGAACTTCTGTAACCGGCCAGAATGGAACAGCCATCACTATTAAGGACGGAACAACCACCACCGGTGGCAACATTCGATATGATTCCACTAAGTCATCTCCTTTTTACGTAAATGGTCGCGTTTTAATACGTCTGAAAGACGGAAACGCAGATATGTATGCCGTCCTGCAAAAAGCGGCGGACGAAGATGTTAGCCGCAACCATCCCGACACCGTCAACAACGACGAATATGGTCAGGGCGTTGTTATGCAGCCAAGTCAGACTGTTGCATACGAAACCGTTGGTTACACCGCACTGATTTATTATTCTCCAGCTGATTCCATGACTGTTACGCCACAGTGGCAATACAGTACATATCTGAACCCTTCTTTTAGGGATTGGAATGATGCGACAGCGAAAAGTATATATTCCGGCATGTCGACCTCGGTTCAAAATCAAGATTTAGGTGTTTTGAAATCAGGAGATAGATATTACCGGGATGAATACAGCGGATACCGTGTCATGAAATCCACATTGACAATAACCAATGTGCCATTGTCAATGTGGAACACAGAAGGCTCAATTGCCTATTACTTCCATTGCAAAGCTATCGGTCAATACGTACTGTCAGGGAAAACTCAAACAATGGAACGAGAAACCATGTTTGGTGGTCTGACTGCTACTTATCCGATTGCTCTACATCATAATGGTGTAAATACCTACTCCAAGGAGAACACCATTAACTCTACGCAAGCCCTTAACTATGACAACATCAAAAACGCCACGTCCGGCCACGATTATTCAGACTGGAAGTATCCGCAATTGGATGTTGTCACATCTAAGACTCTCAAGAGCTTTACAGTGGAGTTTACGGGCAGTTACGATTCACGTGACGCCTTATACTACAACACTGACATTGCAAATCAGCTAGGTCTGAAGGTCACAGGAAGTGGCCATTCTTATACGTTTGAAAACGAGTCTGGCCTGTCAGAGGGACAGTGGGAATGGTTCCTGAGAGACGTGACATTCAGAACTTATGACCCAATGAATGTTAGTTCGTCTGGCATTGCTGGCGGTGCTCATGTTAAATGGTCAGGTTATGAAGAGGTTATGCACCCGGATAAACCGTATAACACACAAATGCCTGGTGGTTATACTTCCACTTACAATCTTGCCTCTGGTGACGTCAATATTTATAGTAGCGGTACATACTACATTACCGGCAGCACCGGAAGCAACCGTGTGTACATTGCTCCCGGCGTAACGGCAACCATTGTTCTGGATGGCGTATATATGAGCTGTCAGGTTGAAGACTCTAATAACTCTTCGTATCCAGATTATGTTTTCAGAGCGCAAAACTCTAACCTGACCTTCATCCTGAAGAACTCAAACACCATCAATGGGTACAGCTTTGACGACTACGGGACACCAAACTGGGCCGCCCCGAACGTTGTATGGGTCATGGACCTGCAAGGCAGTAACGTGACCATTCAGGGCGACGGCACCCTCTTTGCCTCTGCAAAGCATCCTTCTCCCGGTTGGCAGCAGCTGCTGGTCCGTGCCATGTGGTGCGGAAACTATACCCAGAATTCCGGTAATGTTCAGATTTACGGATGTTACTATTCCTCTGGTTTCAGCACAAACGGCATGAATGTGAGCGGTGGCAGTTTCAGAACCGATGGCTACGATGGAAATGGCCAGAAAATCACCGCAGGTTCCATCACTGTATCCAATGGTGCCAACTTCTATACACCCGTCACACCGAGCTGTGGATGTACTGTATCCGGCGGAAGCACGATATTCAGTTGCCCGGCCGGCGCCAGCGTAAACGTTCAGCCGAACAGTGGATTCAGAGCAACCGGTGATGGTCGCACTTATGTGGCATTCGAATTCGACCCCAATACCAGAGATATCTGGGATACCGATACTATCGGAACAAGCGTCGGGGGAGAATTCGGATACAAGGTAGACAAAGACCCAGGCACAATCTCTGGTCGTGTTTGGGCGGAAAATGACAATGACGGCCTATTCAAACCAAGTGAAGAGCCATCTGTAAGCGGAATCACCGTTACTCTGATGAAAAAGGACGGTTCGTCCGTAAAAACCACCACCACAGACCAATACGGTTCTTACTCTTTCAGTAATGTCACAAAAGGAGAATACAAAGTAGCCTTTGACATTCAAGACTCGAAAATCCCTGATAGACATGAAGCAGTAAAGAAAAGAGCCGATGGGGCATCCGGAGATATTGTCAACAGCGCGGTAAACGGCAACTACACCACAGACGTTTTCACTGTAGATAACGGGGCTAATATAACAACCATGAACTGTGGCATTTACATTCCAGGCCATATTTCAGGCTATGTATGGGATGACCCCAACCAAAACGGAATTTACGAAGACGGCGAAGCAAAGATTTCAAATGTTACTGTCACACTGTACTGCGGCGGCAATGTTGCCAAAGACGCATACGGTAATGAATATCAACCTGTCCTGACAAACAGTTCCGGCGAATACTTCTTCGACAATGTGCCAGAGAGCAACACGCCCTATCATATTTCCATTACCTCCAGTGACAAGACTCACATTGAAAGTGCCATTGTTTCCCCAATTCCTGAAAGTAGCGTTGACTCCTCCATTGCTAACAAAGCTACTCCAGTGACTTATGGAGATATTTCTGCTGGCACCAGTCTTGACCAAGCAGTTGTCGGAAATATTTACGTCGGACTTCTTGGCGACAATTTCAAATCAGTTTCTCTTCCATATAACAACTGTGCCTTGAGCGTAACAAGCTACATCAATGGTTATGTATGGGCTGAAACCGATTACAATGGAATTTGCGATGGTTTTTCCTACACAGATGTATCTAAGGCCACCGACCCGTTGTTGTCGAATGTAGAAGTCACATTGAACAATGCGGACGGAGAAGTCGTATCCAAAACGGTAACGACATCGACCGGATATTATGAGTTCAAAAATGTTGACCCCGGCAAATACACTGTATCTTTCAAAAAAGCCGATGGCTTTACTGCGAATGGCAAAGTTGATGCCAACAACAAAGGGTTTGACCCATTCCTTGAAACTGTCCAGGCAGACACGAATGCCAGCCAGATTGGCAATAATTCCAACGGCGTTTATGAAGACGGTGTTTTGGTGTCGATGGTTTCCGACAAATTTACCATTGAAAGAGCATCTCTCGCCAATGCATCCTCTGACACTTCTGCGTACAGCAAAGTAATCAACGCTGGCCTCTTCGCACCATCTCATCTTTCCGGCCTTGTATGGGAAGATTATAACCAAGACGGTATTCGTCAGGACGACGAAGACTGCCTTGATGATGTAACTCTAACCCTGTTGCAGCTCACTGGCAGCGACGCTTCTTCCGAATCCAGCTATACGCCTGTTCAGGTAAATGGAAAAGATGCTGTTGTCAATACCGGAAATCGTTTGAATGTAATTACAGGCGAAATTACTCCGTATGATGCAGAAGATACCGGAAAGTATTCGTTCGACAATTTGCCGTCCGGAATCTACGCCGTCAAATTTGACGCAAACGGAACATACGATATGCGTTTCTACCTGGCATCACCTCTGAATGTGGATGATGATTCTCGTGATAACGATGCATCTCCAACATATACGGAGGACGAGGAAGAACTCGTATATGCATTTATTCCAAATGTTGTAATACCGGTGGAGGCCAACATCGAAAAATATGGTTACGATAACACCTATAACGACTTTGGTGCTTATCAGAAGCTCAGAGATGTAACCGTAACAAAACAAATTCGTGCTGACGAAATCGAGTGGGACCACGGCACCCCAACCTTTATGGTCACAGTATATGGAACTGACCAGAAGGGTGTCTTCCATGAATTCAATCATGCGTATGAGTTCACGCAAAGTTACGTCAAGGAAAACACTGACGAAAATGGAATCGTGTCCATGACATATACATTTGAGGGAATACCTTATGCCCGTGTTTACAATGTAGTAGAACAAAACACCTCAAGATATGTCCTGGAGCAGATGTCTGGTTCCGAAAATGCAACCTTTGGAGACCAAATCGCAATGTTGGATTTGAAATACAATGTTTCTGGTGAGGTCACGTTCCTTAACCAGGTTGCTCACTATCGGGATACAAGTGCCAATTCCTTGGTCATCAACTCCCTGAACGCTGCCGCATAAAAGCATGGTGCCCACGGTTCAAAAAGACCGTGGGCACTTTTATTATTATGGAGAGTTGCGCACTATGAAGAAAAAAATCCTTATTATTGTGCTTGTTATCATTTTTGTCGTTTCCGGAACGATTACGGGATTTAGCTTGTATGATTACTACTTTGGAGAACCATATACAACTGGAGACGTACATACGGATAAAAGCCATAAAACCGTTTCAACGCCACAGCCAAAAGAGGAGTTATCTCCATTGCAAGAAGCCAATCTGAAAAAGCCACTATCAAATAATGCGATAGGATGGCTCAGAATCAAAGATGCCGATATTGATAATCCAGTATTGCAGGCAGAAGATAACGAGTTTTACCTAAGCCATGATGATTACGATGAGTACAGTATTTGGGGAAGTTACTTTTTCTCCTGTGACAACAATACCTCCCCAGAATCGCTGGATAAAGTCACGCTCATCTTCGGGCATTCCAATGGAAATTCCGCACATTTGAAATTCAGCACCCTGAAAAAGTTCAAGGATGTAGAGTTCGCGCAAAACCATCAATACATTGAACTGTGGTTTGGTGATACAAAAACCATCTGGCAGGTTTTTTCTGCTTGTGATTATCCGGTTGCAGAACATACCATCATGAACGTGAATCCGAATGATTCGGCATTCCAAGAAGAAATTGCAAGAATGAAGGAACTGTCTTACAATCATTATGATGTTCCTGTATCTGAAGATGATAACGTTCTGGTATTGGCTACATGCAGCGGCGAGGACAACTACGACTATCGGTTCCTTGTTTGCGCTAAGCGAGTTCAGTGAGGCGATTGAGCGATGAGAAAGATTTTTGCTGTAGGAGATGTACATGGAAACTATCCAAAGCTGATGGCCGCATTACATTCCGCCGGATACGAAGAAGGGGATGACCTCATTTTCGTTGGGGATTTGATGGATAGAGGTTATTACAATGCAAAAGTGGCCCGTTTTATTGCAAAGCTCGGTAACCATGCCCATGTGATTCAGGGAAACCATGAATTCCAACACAAACAGCTCCTGCCATATTACCAAACTATTGTTTCTGCCGGAAAGGAATACTCTTCCATGGTGGCAGATGTATTCCGTTATTTCAAGCCTGGTGTTACCTGGCCAACAACAGCCGAAGAATGCAAGGATTATTATTGCTCCATTGAAAAACGAAACGAAATCATCAAAGACAAAGGTACAGATTTTGAGTCGGCCGTAAAGCGTGTTGTCGTATACACCATGGCATGGGAGGATATCCGGCTGTGGCATATAGTATCTGAATTGCTGGACATGATGTGTGGTGAACCATACGATGCTGAACACACCCTGTATGAATACTTCTCAGCAACCGAAAAGACCAGGAAAGACATGGAAATGCTCTGGCTCGTCACTGCACAAGAGCTTATCGTAAAACTCCATGATTCTCAATTTGCAGAAGCCGTAGTATGTCATAATAACCCATTTGGAACCAGCATCTGGGACATGGACCCAGACGCAGACAAAAACGGGCATCAGAATATTCTATACCTGTTCGGGCATGTTCCTGTCGAAGAAATTGTAGCGTTTGAAGATAAAAGGTCCGGCTGCCAGTATATGGACTTGGATTTGTCCCCAAAGCAAGTAGGTATATATCAAATTCAATAAGATGCTTTTTTGTCTGTTGTCTTTCTGACAAAAGTAAATATCATGAATACTGTAAAACTCATGGATTGATGTTCTATCACAACATAGAATATCATCTCCACACATGGGTTTCTGCCGGTCAAAGGCTGTACCACTGTACAAATGCCTGAGACCGGTATTTTGTTTTTCCGAAACATATCAATCAACAGAAAGGAAAAGTGAATCATGCTGTATTTCATAGGCAACAAAGGAACGCTCGTTCTTTTGCAGGACGAGAAAGGGAGTTTCTACACAGTCCATGTCAAAAACGGCAAGCTGGTCGTGGACCGTGAACAGCGACCCCTTCTGAACGAGTACAACCTCAAAAATGGAACCATTGAAATTCCGACGCTGGAAATATACCGGCATGTGGGAGGAAGACATCTTTATCTTTACAACACTGAAATACCAGGAGATGTCAAAAACGTTGGAACAGAAAATGCCGCGTTTTCTTACATCCCGGGATGGCTTTCTCTGTGTCCTACCTGCGACGGGTATGAATACTTGGATATGTGCAAGGCTGTTCCTTCAACACGATTCCCAGGATGGGAATGGCATTGCTATGAGGACGGAAGCGGCAGTCTCTATGCTCCCGACCGTAGCTATTTCGCATATGAACTGTGCCACAACACCAACCTGGTCGAATACAAAGACCTGGAAGGGAAGAGGCAATACTTTGAACCTCGTATGGAAGTCAAGGGGTCTTCTCTCGAGCAGTTCATGGCATTCGCCGAGGCATGTATTGCGAAAGCTATTTTTTGACTTTTAACAAAAGCCCACAGCGGAAGCTGTGGGCTTTTGTGCCCTTTTCGAGAGTTCATTAAAAACCTATATTTTCTATTGATTCTCTAACAAAAGTAAATATTATAGGTTTCGTAAAACTCATGGATTTACTCTCTTCCGGGACGCAGGACGGTTTACCGTTGCGTTAAACTTCGGCGAGATTATTTAGACAGGCTCTTTGCGCAAAAGAGCCGTCTGAGTAAATTCATGTTATTGCGCTGCATAAACCATACGGTTTGCGTCGCCCAGAATTTGTACTTTCGGTACAGGTATTCTGAGCGACGCTTTTTTTGGTTTGTGTGTAGATGTCCGCCATTCAAACATGAACAGACAAACAAGAAAAGAGGTTACTCGTATGAACACCATCACCATCAAGCTCGCTGATTACACCTTCACCTTTGAGACCGAGGCCGATAAGCTCAAGAACTGGGTTCTCAACCTTTCCGCAGGTGCGCGTCTTTACCGTCGCGCTTTGACGGAGGTCGGCCAGTTCCTCGAAAGCGTCGGCTGCGGTATCACCGGCAACAAGTGTATCGCCGTAGCCAATCTCTTCGAGAAGGCAGAGATGTTTTCTCCCGCGACCGATGACGTATTTGACGTCATCACCTTCGACAACGGTCAGCTGTGGTGTGAGCGCAAGATAAATGCGCTCAAACAGGCTGTTGACGTCGTGGTAGGAGCGCAGGAGTTCGCATCTGCCATCCGCGACCTGCAAGCCGCCAAGGCTCTCCAGGATATCAAGGAGAACATCGACACGGAAATCCTGTCGATGCAGAATGCCGCAGACAGCATGGAAATGCTGGACGGCTAACTTCAGTCAGTAAGCGCAAAAAGGGAGTCGAGTGTTTGCATCAAGCAGATGCTCGGCTCCCTTTTTTTATTGTTTGCCTAACAAAAGTAACTATCATAGTATTTGCAAACTCGTGAATTACGGCACAATCGGTGCTGGTATATTACACGAGTTATTTTTATGCCATAAGGCAGAAAGGGGATTTAAGCTATGCATATTGGATATGCTTCGGATGTGGCTATCGAGGTGACTCGGCGGTGTAACATGCACTGTGCTCACTGTCTTCGTGGGGATGCGCAGAACATGGACATTACACATGAAACAATCGACAATTTTCTGGATGGGTTTGGTCCTGGTGCATGCATCGGCAACCTGCTGTTTACCGGCGGTGAAATCATGCTGAACCTGGATGCCATCCGGTACACTCTTCAGGCAGTCAAAAGGAGAAAAATTTCCGTCATGTCATTTTACATGGTGACAAACGGGAAAGAGGTTTCCCTGCTTGACGAGCTGATTCACGCTGCAATTGACTGGTATGTTTATGCCGATGACAACGAGTTGACCGGAATCGCCCTCAGTCACGACCCGTTCCATGAGAAGTTGGAAGACTGGGGGAAAATCAAGCGAACGCTCAGCGCACTGTCTTTCTTTTCTGCGGATGATAAAAATATGTACAAGCAATCCGATATCATCCTCACAGATGAAGGCCGTGCCAAAGACCTGCTTGGATTCAAAAAACGTGCGCTCGTTATTTCTTTTCCTGAAATCTATGAAACCAATAATGGGGAACTCGACATCTCTGGTTGCGGCAGACTCTATCTTTCCAGCAATGGCAACATTGCTCCGGACTGTGATATGTCTTACAACCATATCGACGCCTGTGCGATGGCCAACGTAAGTGACAAAAACTGGGTTGAACGCTTCAAGCAGAATTGCTATGAAGAAAATCCGATGTTTGCCAACGCAGTCTAATAGGAGGAAGACCATGTGTGACTATTATGGATGTATCTACAATTCGGATGGTGTATGCGACTATCAAAACGCCGCTATAAAATCACCTGCGGCCCGAGCCTGCAACGAGACTTTCGATGAGGAGGGCGCCGAATGAGTACGAAAGCATGTATCGGCCTGCTTCTGGACCGGTATGTTCGATGGATTTATCTCCATTGGGACGGTGACCTGTGCTGGGCAGGAATGATGCTTTTGGAACACTACAACAGTTTTGATAAGGCGAAAGAACTTGTCATGCTGGGTGACCTGGAAGCTATCTATCCGCGCATTGAACCGCGACCTGGTGAAGTCAGAAACAAACAAGACCTGGCAATCGGAGAAAACGGGCAGCCCGAAATCACCGTGGCCTACCACCGTGATTATGGGAATCCCTGGCATGTTGGGTCTCTCCCAAGAGTCAAACACTTAAAGAAGTTGGAAGACACCGACATCATCCAGAAACTGAGTGAAGAAGTCCAGGGGTCGTATATCTACCTGTATGACAAAGAAAAAGACTGCTGGATGTTCGGCACTTCCAGTCAATCTGGTCTGAGAGAGCCTGAAAAGAAAATCCACGAAGCCATCTGTGGGGTATTCTATCCTCTGGAACTTTGGCGTGGAATTCTTCCCGATGAAATCTCGGAAAATGCCTGAGAGAAAATGTAAAGGAGAATTATGATGAATAAAACTTTTGAAGATGTCCGGCATGGTTATGGGGCCTTTTTTGACAACCTGTTTCTGTGCGACAACGTAGACAAAGCCGGAATGCGAGCGGTGGCCCTCCATTATGGGCTGGACATCAGCGCGATTCTCGGAGTAAATGGAATTTCCGAAGACGAGTTCAACAACGGATATTCCGTAACGGGATATGAGTTCTTGTACTATATGCGGGAAGGAAATTTCTTCGAGACTGTAAAGCTTCCGTTTTCCTGCGCCGATGACGGATGCGGCAACACGGTCTTTTATTTTGAGGCAAAACTTCCTTGGGAGATTCCCGAATGGATGCCGAAAACGAAAGACAAGGCCAAAGCTGTCATCAATGAATTCGTATCCGTTTTGCTTCAGCAAGACTTCAAGGCCAGCTTCGACGAGATTCTGTAACGGAGGGAAACTCAATGTACATTATCCTGAATAATTACAGCAACGAAAACATCTGCGAGTTCAACCGCATCAACGTAATCCCGACCATCTTCGGGTCTCTCGAGGCTGCCAAAGCAGAGGCAATTCGTCGTTTGAAAGATGACGAGGATGCCAACATTACCTGCGGCGACGCAACTGACAACGAGGGCATGCAACTTGCTCCGGATGACTGCGGACAGCTGTTCGATGACAGCGAGAACGTTCCGGTCTTCATTATTGGCCGGTATGAGGAGCAGAACTTTGATGCTTCTCACAACATCTATGCGGTCATCGAAGTCAATCGCCCCAAACGGGTCATCGAACCCGGGAAAAAATACGTATATTTTTTCCGCAGCGATGATGGCAACTGCAAGGCGCTTGCCAAGTATAACGGACGACTGTGTACTGTGGTAAGCGAAAACAGCGACAGCCAAGCCGATTGTCACCAGGGATTGTACGAAGTAGAGTTCGACGAAATTCCTGGTGTATGCGCAGATACAGAATTTGGTGTCTATGGTGAAGAACTTGAAGAAATTGATGACTGTGTCAAAAGCAAACACGGCATCTATTTTCTGCGCGAGTTTTAATCGTCGGCCAAAACAAGTACGGAGGTATCTTGGATGATTCTCTTGAATCAATTGATTTACCATGAAAACTGCCGAGAAGAAGGCCAGGGCATCTATTACTGGCTCGAAACACCCTATCGTGAAGGGCAGCGGCAATGGGCCGCCGACAAGCTCCCGGAACACATCAAGCCGCTATTTGACAAAATGCAGCTGGATTGCCCGGAAAACATCGTGCAGCTTCCCGTGGTGATGCGAGGTCAGCTCGGTGTTCTTGTCTCATACTTCTTTGAAGAAAAAGACGTCGAGTCGCTCTGCGCCGGTTCTTCTATGAAGATTTCCGGAAAAGAACGGGCGATGTTCGAGTGGCTCAAAGACATTGCGGCCGTCGCCGAAACATCTGAATTTGACGAAACCGTCATGATTGGATTCGGCACCTGGTTTGGCAAAAACGAAATCGGCCTTTTCATTCCTGAAAGCCGCTGTGTAAGCCGCGAACAGATGGCAGAAGTCTCCAACAGACTCGCGGAATTTGTAAACCGTGAGCGAAAGCACGTATGCCACATCACGACTCCTTCCGGACGTCTCATCTTGTTCCGCAATGCGGATGCAGAGAAGCTTTCTGTTGCCATCCTGAGCTACGAAATGAAAGAGAAGGAATTCATAAGGGGTAAGGAGAAAGCAAATGCAACTGATTGAGTTCACAATGACCAACAAAGATGAAACCTCCCACCTGGAAATTGAAGGCTCGGAGCTTTTCTTGGTCAAAAATAACTTGTCCAATCGAAACGCCCCACACCTGAAGGCTAAAGACGTAAGCATCTTCATGCTGGAAGCTGGGGAAGAGCGAAAAGACATTTCCGTAGATTCTAAACCTTCGTTTCATCTTCACCCTGAAATGGCATTCCTGTATATTCTTGACCGGCTCACTGTCAATGACAGCACCGAAATCAAAGTTATTTCTCTTTGCAAGGAACTGAAGGAATACCTGGCGTGTTTCAGTAAGTTTCCCGCAATGAAAGTAGGGGACAGAACCATTCCGTATTTTGCAACAGATGGCAGGCAACTCCTGCACCTTGCTGTTGCTACAGACAGGTTCCTCTTCTACAAGAATGATTTTGATGAAGCATTCATGTATGAAACGGCAAGTGGAAAATTGATTTCCAACAACGAGTTTGCCGACATGGGGATGGATGACATCACACAGCGCATCATACTTGGCAAGGAAACAAAGCTTCTATTCCAAGAATATTCTCAGGAAGATATTCTTGCTGAATTTGAAAAAACGTCCTTGCCCGTTATTGATTGCAACTTTATGATGCAAGTACCGGACCCGTCTGAGCAGGAAAACTCTTATCAGCCAGAAGACATTCCCGAACTGTTTTTCTGATTCGGAAGGAGGCATGATTCATGACATACCGTGAATTGCTCGATATCTACACAAAATCCCGCAACAGGCAAATGAACGGCATTCCCGTCCGGTTTAAGGAATCTTCTCCTGTTCAGTCGGAGGAAAAGCTGCCTGTTGCCGGCATGGTAGCCAACATCGTGTTCATTCATACATCCAGGGCACTCGATGAGCTGCCTGGGCCAATCGAATCCTGGAAGGATGCACCGGCATCCATTCTGGTCGAGGCCATCGAGTTCGACTTCCGTGGATTTGAAGCACACAACGCCGGACTGGACACCTATGACCCCGGCGCCAACTATCGCCCCTGGCTCGTAGATGCCTGCGACTCCAATGGCACATTCATCGTTGAGTTCAATAGAACCTTCGGAGAAAATGCCCTATTGAATGACGAAGTAGACTGGTTCGACATCATTTCTCCCGAAAGCATTCATGTTGCAGAGGAGAGTGAAATCGAGTCTGCAAAGCGGAAAAACTGTGAAGCGGTAAATGCCCTACGGAAATACATCGTGGATACCGTGTCCAGTTTGGACAAGGCAGACCCCGGCTTTTCCGCACTGATGGATTTTGCCAGCAAAACAGACGATAAAATCCTCAACCTTATCGACAGGTTGTACTAACCAATAAACAGCAGGTGCTTCGAGTTATCTCGCGGCACCTGTTGTTTTTGTCTTGTTTTTCCAACAAAAGTAACAATAATATACACATAAAACTCGTGAATTACAGCGCAAACGGTGCTGTTTGATTTCACGAGTAATTTTTTTGTCGTAATGACAAGGAGGAAAATTTATGTACAAATGCTCTATTACTGCTTGCGATGAAAAGAATGTATTCATCGGGCACATTTATGAGATGGGTGACACCATCGAAGAAGCGAAGGACAAGGCAAGCACTCGTTGCCAAAAACTCTGTGAGAAGCAGCCCGTGGCCTATGCATCTGTAACAGTCACAGATAACGACGGCAATTACGTGGATAGTGATGAATTCACTCTGCGTAACGGTGAGTTGGACTTATCCGGCGAAGGCAACCCTCGGGTCGGCATCTCTATTGTCGAACTGTGGGAATACCTCAAAGGAAAGAAAACTGCCGACGGTGCCGAAATCGTCGTTACTCCGAATCAACCTGATTACTGGGACGGAAGCTGGCCTGCTCCGGATGATTTTGCAACGGGAGATGCTTATTTCGACTTGAAGAAGGCTGGAGAGCTGCTTTGCTGCGATGGCGAAGAGTGTGTATGTTATTTTGACCCCGAAAAGGATATGTACGTGTGCCACAACGAAGAATCCAACCTGACATTTTTACTGACGAAGGAGGAATTCGGTATCTGCACGTTCAGACCGATTCATAAAAAAGAAAACCACTAAAAGCCAAAACACAGGCAATAAAAAGGAGAGCAAAAATGGAAAAATTCATTGTTGACAAGCCCATCGCTTATCGTAATGGGAACAACCAAATTTTGGCTCGTATTCTGCCGATTCATTCGGACCTGTCAAGCATCGACCGAAGCGACAACCCGCGTTACCAGCTTGGCCACACACTCATGGCCTGGGGTGAGTTCTCGGATATGTCCGATGAAGACATTGAGAAGGCACCCACTATCCAAGAACAAATTCGGAAGCTGCTGCGCGACACCATCACTACCTTTCCGTATTGGATGCGGGAAGAGGTGGAGGCGGAGTTGGCGAACGGGAATGCCGAAAACATCTTCAACGTGTTGTCGGAAAATCCCACCATCAGCATTTTCCTGCTGGCTTTCTCTAAAGATGATGTTCGCAAAGTCAACTGCGTCAGCGATGCGAACGCTCTCTGCTTTGCTATCTATGAGGGCGATGACTCGGACTTTGCGGAATACTGGAAAGAAAGCACGAACGAACAATTCGAGAATGCGCTCTACCTGTTCAGTCTGTATATGCGCAAATGCGTATACGACTTCATCATCGAGACCTGGGAAGGTTCTGATGACCCGGAAGCGCATTTGGAGGACGGCGAAGGGTTCGATATAGACCATCATATGAACTTGGCCAACCAGTTTGTTGACCTGGACGATAGCCAAGACATCTCTTATATTTGGAACAGCATCAACGAATTTGTTGCAGCCATGCTCAGCAACTGATTCTCTTTGTCCAGCGTGGTTATTTTTCAGGAGGGATAACAATGGATGAAAAACTCAACTACTACCAATGTTTACGGCTTTTGGAAAAGTGCGTCAAGGAAAAAGTCATAATTGGAGACCCTGCACCCGAACGGGCAAGCAACATCCTTATCTATCGGAATAAAGGAACAAAACAACCGGAAGGTTGGTACAGCGAAAACATTTTTACGGTAGCCAGTGAGCTGGTCGATGATGAAGACGGGCAAAAAATTATCCTGGCAGCATTGTCCGAGATGGGAATTGAATTTAGCTGTGAGCGTATGCCCACAAGCACATCTCCGATTGTCCGTGCATAGCTTTCTTCTATCAAACAGACCAAGATAGACCGGCAAATATTGGAGAAGGTTTCCAATGACCCGACTCATGTATGGAACATCATGCGCAAGATTTCGGATGCCACGTTTGACGCAAAAACAGTCACCGTGTACATCGAAAAAGACGGTAAGTCTGGTACATTTCATCTTTGCAAAGACATGATACAAGAAAGCAATCATTTTTGAACAGTAAAAACAGGGAGGAAACCTATGGCAAACACTACTCGTACTGAAAAAGTTCTCGCAACCATCTGCTTCGCCTGCTGCAAAAAAAACTTCTCGGGCCTTCCGGGTACCCTGACACGCCAGAATCGGCATCCTGCACTCGGCGGTAAGGTTGATTTGAACGGTGCCTGCTCCGGATGTCCTGTTGCAGAAATCCGTGGTGACGGAGCACCTATCAGTGCTGGCCAGAAGGACAAATTCTTCGGGAATCTCGTCCCGGGGACAGAATGCGACCAGAATCTCACTTCCGAAAAAACGTGGCTGCCCTGCGAAGTATGTGGTCACGCTACCGTTTCTGAAGAGGACGGAAACCAGGTCGTAAGCCTCAATGACCTTGAATTTTGCTGCCTGCATTGTCCGGTGAAGGAAATTCGTGATTGTATTGAAGAAGCAGACTGATTTTTCCAAAAACATCTTGTTTTTCTAACAAAAGTAAATATACTCTACATTGAAAACTCGTGAATTTAATTTGTCGAACAGGCTTTTTGTACGACGAAGCAGATTCACGCTACAGCAAAATGCTTTCAAACCTACACGAATGTGCAGATGTTTGAAGGCATTTTTTTATCTAAAAAAAAGGAGAAAACGTTATGAAGAAACAGTATGTGCATTCCAAAATCAACAAGACCGCCTTTGACAGCATGAAGCAGACCGGTATGGACTGCGAAACCGTTATCAAAGAAATCAGCGACAACGGCGCCGGCAGTGGTTCTCCGCTTCTGTGCTACATTGCCAGGACCAATCAGGACGACCACAGTAAGCTGGATTTGTCGATTGCCGACTGGGGCGCTGGTTTGGCTCCCAAAGAGTTTGGCCGGCTCATCAGCTTTGGCCATAACAGCAGCGCAGAAGGAAATGACTTCTGCCAGTACGGCATTGGCGGAACTCTCGCCATCCTGAAGGCCCTGGAAAAGAGCAGCAGCTACCAGTTCGCATCCCATGTCGCAGGTGGAAGCTGGTATGCCATGAACGCAACCAAGACCTTGAAGCAGACCATGCCGGTGGAAGAGCTTCCCGGTATGCCTGTCATCAACAGCAAGGGTTGGAACGAGGTCGTGGCCACTCACGGTGAGCCTTCGACTATCGTCACCATCAAGGGCATCGAGAAGAAGTTCGCGGCCGCAATGGTCGGCACCCGTAAGCGCGTCATCAACGCGGAACAGTTCCGGGAGGCGGTCATTTCGACTATCAGCCTGTTCTACCGTGGCCTGCTCATGCGTGACCCGATGACCAACAAGCCCAAGCTGGAAGTCATCGTCGTGGATGTTTCTCGTCGTGGTTTTTCCGGCAACGTCTATGTGCAGCCTGCCACTCTCCCGTTTTCTGACACCAAGACGGAGAACTTCACCGTCTATTCTGGCAAGGAAACCGGATATGATGTGAAGGTTACGTACGGCCGCATCAACAAGGAAGCCCGCGAGACGGCCATCTTCGGCATGCCCATGACCAAGGCCTTTGAAATCAGTGAGGCCGGACAGGGTTGCCATCTCTTCGTCGGAGGCAAGGAAATCTGCAAGATTCCCTTCAACAACATCTACTCCGAGGCAAGCAAGGCTGCTCCGTCCCATCCTCGGTTCAACCAGGTTGGTATGGTTGTTGACCTTCCTATGGAGGTGCGCGATTCGCTCAGTCTGAAGTTTGACAAGAGCGCAATCGACGAAACCACCCGTTTCGTACAGAACCTGTACAAGGAGCTGCGCCGCCGGGTCAACATCAAGCCGTACCTCAACGACACGGTAAGCACTACGAGAGACATGCGCAACAAGTACATGTCGTTCTTGTCCATGCAGCCGGGCCGCGATTGGGAGTGCCAGCCCTGTATGGCTGTTCTGGGAGGCCGTGAGTTCACGGACCTGTATTGCCGCGACAATAATAGCGGTTATGGTCTCATCGTGAAGTTCGTTGCGACTTCCTCCAACAACCCGTCCATCAAGGATGCTCGTGAACTTCGGTATGCTCAGGCCTACATGGTCGACAGCGGCTTCCGGGTCGATGAGCTGGTCCTGATTAGCAAGAAGGACAACACCTGCTTGCGCAAGGCCCTCGAAGCGGATAAGTTCCGCCTCGTCAATAAGGAGACCGGCGTCATGTACGACGGGGACATCACTTTCAAGACGGCCGCTGATTTCGGCTGGTCCATCTAAACACACAGGAGATGATAGCTCAACAGCTATCATCTCCTAAATTTTAATAGTAATCTTTCGTGTCAAATCACAGAGAGGAGCGCTTAAAATGAGAAATATGGGTTACCGCAAGGCTATGGAACGTCGCTTCAAGCGCAATACCTACTGCCAAACCCCCAAGAGTTTTTCCGCTATCGAGCGTACGATGAAGCGTCGTGGCTACTATACCTCGAAAATCAAAGGGGAACGGCACAGGGTTCTGAACGCCGATTTCCTCTGGGAGATGAGCTGATGAGCCAAACCCCGTTATTCCAGTATGTCAAGCCGAAGTTGTTCATTGCATATCTCTGCTTGTCACGACAATCTGTTTGTCGACATCATAGGGCTTCGCAGTATGTTTCGTGAGTATGAAATCGAAGCTATTTTCGTTAGCATCATCTGAGAAAATCAGAAAGCAAGTTCTGCAACACGCAGAGCTTGCTTTTTTATTGAATCTCTAACAAAAGTAACTATGATAAATTTCATAAAACTCGTGAATCTCAATGCATCCGGCATTGTTGTATTACACGAGCTATTTTTATACCCAAAGTGGCGGGAGGATTTATATGAACATTTCTCTGAAAATCAGTGACAAGACCACCCAAGAAACCATCAGCCTTAGTGAACTTTGCAGTTTGCTGGGCATCAACGAGGCAGAGCTGCAAGGTTTGTCTCTTCACATTGAGAAGAACGGCGCGGCTCTGAAATCTGTTGTCAGCCTTGATGAAGAATATCCTGGTTTCGCCATTGATGGCGAGACCAAAGATAGCATCTACTACCTCGCAGCTGTTGAGTTGCCCAATAACGATTATCCTTTGGCTTACACGTCGCGACTCTACGCCGGCTGTCCGGACAGAGAAACGGATTGTCCTATTGCCATGGTTCTGAGCAACATCTGCGATGAACCGGCGTCCGCGGAGGTCTGTAAAAAGGCGCTTCGCTGTGTCTACATTGATGAAGAATTTGCCGTCGCAAAACCTTGGTTCGGCGTTTCCTCTTACGTCAATGGGTGTTCCGCAGGACATCAGCTCCCGATTCAGTACGACAAAGACTGGAATGTTCTCGGCATTGAGAATGATAAATTCCTCTACAGCCTTGACAGTGCCGGCAGCGCGTTTAAGTTCTGGACTGTGTGCGAGGCTAACGGCGGTTATGTGGCCAAACAGGGGGTTATCGACTTCAACAAGGTGTCTGACGAGGACATCCAGAAGGCTCTGAACAAGGCAGGCTACAAAGACCTGGACATGTTTGTTCAGGAGACCTCCCCAGTTGCCATCCCCGTCAAGGAAGATGGGTCTCTTGACCGCGAATCTGATGATTACCGCGTCGATTATATGGGTCTTGCCAGCCTGTTGATTGACATTGTTGGTGAAGAATATCTGATTCCCGGCTACCGTTGGGAGGATAAGGAGTCTGCCTTGAGCTTCTTCTGCGACATTTTTAACGTCAGAAGCAGAATTCCTCAAAAACAAACTAAACCGTAAGCGCCCCTGGCATTTACAGGGCGTTATTGGTGTTGATGCCGGCCTTGCAGGTTTCTTCAACGGAGAAAATCCGAACTTCGAGGACGAAAAATGGCTTTTCCTCTGCAACTGGATGGAAGAACAGGACAACCGACACACAGCCGCCAATGAAAACGGTGAGTATTATATCCGACGAGTTATTTTTTTGCCGTAAGGCAAGGAGGAAAACATGGTATACATTCTGACCTACAAAGAAAATTCCGACGAGAAATGCACCGCTGAAAGCGCCATCTTTGGGTCTGAGGCAGAGGTCATCCGTGAGATGAAATCTGCTTTCAACTCGATGAAGGAATCTTTCGGCGGCGAGTTCAGCGAGGAAGAAGACGAACTCAAGCACATGGAAGAACAGAGATGGGCAGCCGTGTCGGACACCAGTGCCCACATCCAGGTAGGAATTGATTCCTACGACTGGAGCATTACCCAGGACGAAAGATACTCTCCCGCGAACAAAGACCCCGGCAACAAGCGGTATATCGTATCTGGCTGCACAAAAAACGGCGAAAACGGGGATATGATACCTGTAACTCCAAAAACTTTTTCCGACAAAGAAGAGGCAAAGGGGTATCTTCGTCAGCACTATGAGGACGAGCTGAAAGAGCTTGACCTGGACGACAACGAAGCATGCAACGAAGAGGGCGATTCGATTCCCGGCGGATGCTTGGAGTCTGATGGAACCTGCGCTCAGATTTGGAATATCACGGATTGTTCTTTCGGCGCACTGGAAAATGTGGCCATCTTCATTCTTACCGAAGTGGCTACTGAAGCAAAATCCGCGACCGATACCAAATCCATGAGCGATGTCATCCAGAAGCTCAAAGGTGCTGTCGAGAAGATGGAAGGTTCTGCGAACGCACATCAAGACCAGGGTTGCTACAACGCTGCATGGGAACATGGTTACGTCAAAGCAACCTATGATGCAATCAAAGCGATTCAGCAGTGAAACTTAACCAATAAAAGAAAAGGGGCAGTACCGCAATATGCGGTATCTGTCCCTT